>JGI25321J39296_1000010_pt1 | contig 211198 bp, 202 predicted proteins | sample AutmiccommuBRH23_FD_39296 | JGI IMG/M metagenome (IMG submission 39296)
ACCAAAGTGGCCCAACGTCCGATCCATGCCGTCCTCCCCGTTTGGCAATTACGAATCAGACTTCGTCAAACCATGCAACCACGATGTGTGAATGCTGTAGCTCCCTTGGGAGAGGGGCCGGGGGGTGAGGGGCGACGCACTCTCCCCACGAAATGCCAGATCGGAAAAGAACCTCATGACCCGCAGACCGGACATCCACCTCGCCCGTAACCTGCGGCAAGATATGAACGCGCCTGAGCACGTGGCGTGGAAAGCGCTGCGCGGCTTGCGGAAGTACGGCTTCCCGGTCCGGCGGCAGCATCCGATTGGCGGCTATGTCGCGGATTTCGTGGTCATGTCTGCGCAGCTGGTCATCGAGATAGACGGCAGTGTGCACGGATCGGACGGCGCGCGGCAGGCGGATGCGGAACGTCAGGCTTATCTCGAAAGTCAGGGCTGGGAGGTTCTTCGCATCGCTGCGGGCGACGCGATGAGCGGGGATTATGTGTTTTCGCTCGTGTCCGGGAAGCTGGGTCTTTGAGGGGAGCCGGGTGGCCCCTCACCCCCAGCCCCTCTCCCCAAGGGAGAGGGGAGTCACCACGCCCTAAAACGGCATCTTGAAGCCGGGCATCATGCCGCCGAAGCCGGAGGTGGCTTCTTTCATGGCGGCTTCCATGGCCTCGTCGAGGCGGCGGCGGGCGTCGCCATGGGCGGCCTTGATCAGGTCTTCGAGGATTTCCGGATCGTCGCCCATCAGGCTCGGGTCGATGGTCAGTGAGACCAGTTCGCCCTTGCCGCGCAGGCGGACGCGGACGAGGCCAGCGCCGGCGACGCCGTCGGCCTCGGTCGATTCGATCTTCGCCTGGGCTTCCTGCATCTTGCCCTGCATCTGCTGGGCCTGTTGCATGATCTTGGCGAGGTCTTTCATCGGAGCATCCTTCAGGCTTTGCGGCGGGCGTTGAGGTCAATCACGTTTTCGGAGTCGGCGGGGATGTCGGGATTGGACCTGTCCTCGTCGATCACATCCACAATGGTGGTGCCCGGCAGGCTCTTCAAGGCCTCCGCGATGATCGGATGTGCAGCTGCGGCGGAGAAGCGCTCTTCCCGTGTGCGGATCTCTGCGGCGCGGATCGTCTCGCCGCCGCCGCGGATCTGCAGCACTTCCCAGTCCTCGCCGGTATCGCGTTCCAGGAAAGCCTTCAGCCGCGCCAGCACGTCGCCCGGCGCGTTCGGCTCCATCTCACAGGTGAAGCGGCCAAAGCTGACCGGGCCGGGGCGCACGTAGCGCTCCATCTCGAACTGGAGATTGATTTCGCGCAGTTCGGTCAGGCGGGCCAGGATACTGTCAAAGCTGTCCATCCCGCCGGCATCGGGCGGGGCCTCAGACTGTGCTTCAGGCTTTCCCGGCGAAGCTTTGCCCTCCGCGATCATGCGGGCGGCTTCTTCCGGGGACGGAAGGCCAGCGGAGGCGACAAGGCGCAGGATGACCATGCTGAGGGCCGTCGCCGGGTCTGGCGCGACCTGCAGCACATTGTAGCCGGACAGAAGGATCTGCCAGGTGCGGGAGGCTTCGGCCGGCGTCAGGCGCTGGGCCAGCGCGCGGGTGCGGCCGATCCAGTCAGCCGGGCCGCCGGGATTGTAGTCGTCGCCGGTCGCCTGCGCGATGGAAATGTCGGCGGCGATTTCGAGCAGGTCTTTCAGGATGATGGCGGGGTCTGCCCCGGCGCGGACCTGGTCCTGCACTTCTTCCAGTGCCGCCTTGGCTTCGCCCGCGATGGCTTTCTCGAAGGCATCCATCAGGCGGCCCCGGTCGCCAAGGCCCAGCATGTCGCGTACGGCCGCGGCGGAGACGGCTTCGCCATCCCGCGTCTGGACGATGGCCTGATCGAGGATGGACAGCCCGTCGCGGACAGAGCCTTCGGCGGCCCGCGCGATTAGGGCGAGGCCTTCCTCCGAAACGGTTGCGCCCTCCCCTGCGGCCACGCGGCCAAGGTGGGTGGCCAGCACGGCAGGCTCCAGCCGCTTCAGGTCAAACCGCTGGCAGCGCGACAGGACGGTGACCGGCACTTTGCGGATCTCGGTGGTCGCGAAGATGAACTTCACATGCGGCGGCGGCTCTTCCAGCGTCTTCAGCAGCGCGTTGAAGCTGGCATTGGACAGCATGTGCACTTCGTCGATGATATAGACTTTATGCTTGGCCGAGACCGGTGCGTAGCGCGATCCGTCGAGCAGGTCGCGCATGTCGGCGACGCCGGTGCGGCTGGCGGCGTCCAGCTCCAGCACGTCCGGATGGCGCGACGCCATGATCGCCTCGCAATGCTCGCCCAGCGGGTCGAGCTTTACCGACGGGCCGTCATGATCGGCAGAGGTATAGTTCAGAGCGCGGGCCAGCAGGCGCGCCGTGGTCGTCTTGCCGACGCCGCGCACGCCGGTCAGCATGAAAGCATGCGCGATGCGGCCGGTTTCGAACGCGTTGGAGAGCGTGCGGACCATGGCCTCCTGGCCGATCAGGTCCTCGAAGCGGCGCGGCCGGTATTTCCGCGCCAGCACTTCATAGGCCCGGGGCCGGGCGCCAGCCTCGTCATCCCCGAACATGGAGAAGGTCGCGTCGTCGCGCTCGGTGTCGGAATCGGTATCGCTCATCGCGGCAGACCTTAGCCGGTCCGGCGGGGCGGGCCAATGGCCTGCTGCGTAAACCGGAGGACAAGGTCAGAAACGGCGGCTCCGCAGGACCCCCACCTGTCCTCCCCCTTTCCGGGGGAGGTGCGGCGCGGGGCTTACCCTTCCAGCAGCTTCTCGCGGATTGTGTCCTGCTGGGCCGGGGTCACGCCGAGGGTTTCAGTGAGGTAGGTGTCGAGCGAGCCGACCTCGGCTTCTATCGTCGCGATTGCGGTTTCGAGATAGGGCAGCCGGACGCCGATGAAGGGGCGGAAGACTTCCGGCTCGTAATTCTTGCCGATATGGGCGTTGAACATGGTGGCGATCTCGGCGAGGCGCCCGTCCACGTCCACGGCAACATTGGTGAGCACATAATCGGCCCGGATGTCGTCATCCGAGACGCCCAGGATATGATGCGTCAGGGCGCAGAGAATGCCGGTGCGATCCTTGCCGGCGGCGCAATTGACCAGCCCGGCCTCGTCCGCGTTCAACTCTGACAGCTCGGTGAACCAGTTGGCGAACAGTTCCTGGTGGTGGGCCTTGAAGGGCGCGGCGCGGTAATAATCGACCATCCAGCCCTCTGCCGTTTCGGCATTGGCCTCGACTTTCATCAGGAATTTCGTGTGCGGGGCCTCATGCTCGCGCCCGCCATCATGGGTCAGCGTCAGGGGCGCCGACCATTTGCCGGGCGCCTTCTCGCGCTCGTCCGGGCGGCGCAGGTCTGCCTGCACGGCGATGCCGAGGGCCCGTACCTGTTGCAGGTCGCCATGCGTCGCCTCGGCATAGTGGCCGGAGCGATAGAGGCGCCCCCGGCGGACGCGGCCGCCATGGCGGGAGGCATAGCCCCCGAAATCCCGGAAATTGCGAACGCCCTCCAAGGGCAAAATACGATCTGTCATACCGGGCCAGCTAGCGCGCCGCCTCGCCTTCGTCTACCCTGACCCGATGACAAGGCCCGGGAACCAGATCGCCCCACGGCGCGTTAGGCCCGGTAGTTCAACATGTTCAAAGGCGTTACCCATGTCCAAGCTTCGCACCATGATTGCTGCAGCCTGCCTCGCGGCCGGCACAATCTCTGTCACCGCCTGCTCCACCCTGCCGAATGAGGTGGACCGGAGCCAGATCGACACCAACAGCCGCCAGGCGCTGAACACGCTCTACGCCCAGAACCCGGCTGCCAAGGCCATCGGCCAGCAGGCCCGCGCCGTGCTGATCTTCCCGTCCATCGTCAAAGCCGGCCTCGGCCTCGGCGGCGCGTATGGCGAAGGCGAAATGCGCAAAGGCGGCATGGTGTCGGATTACTACTCGACCTTCACCGGCTCGTGGGGCCTTCAGGCCGGCGCGCAGTCTTACGGCTATGCCGTGTTCCTGATGAACAATGACGCGGTGAAATATGTCGAAGAGTCCGATGGCTGGGAAATCGGCGTCGGCCCGACCGTGGTGCTGGTGAATGCCGGTGTCGCACAGAACCTGTCGACCACGTCGCTGCAGGATGATGCCTATGCCTTCATCTTCGACCAGAAGGGCCTGATGGCCGGCATCTCGATCGAAGGCACGAAGATCAACAAACTGGACAAATAGTCCGGACGACTGACACCTGAAGAAGAGACCGGCGCACGGAAATCGTGGCGCCGGTCTTTTCTTATGCGTCCGGCTTCAGCCCGGAAAGGTCTGGTTCAACCAGGCGCGGATTGCGATGGCGGAGGCCTGCCAGTGCGGGTCGAGCATCAGGTCGTGCGTGCCGGGACAGATGCGGACGGGGGCGTCGTAGCGCGCAGCAAGGTCGTCATGCAGCGGCAGTGGGATGGACCAGTCGTCCTGTCCGCCGACGACCAGCACGGGGCGCGCATCGCCGTCCTGCCGGTAGAGCGGCTTGCGCCCGAACGTGCCGCCAACGGCGCGGCGCGATTCCAGGCTGAGGCGGGAGACATGGGCCGCAAGCTCTGCCTCCGAAATGTCCGGCGAGAAGAAGGACGAGATCATCGCTGTGCGCATGCGGGCCATGTCTCCGGTCAGCTGGGCCAGCAGGAGCGTCACTGGCCGCTCACGCAGGACGCGCAGCACGACAGAGGTCGCCGGCTTCAGCGGTGAGGCCGCGAAGAAGACAAGGCCCGCCACGTGGGGGCTGGCATGGAAGGCCAGCTCTGACACGACGCCGCCCATGGAATGGCCGATCAGGACGACCGGCCCGCCAATGCGCGCGATGACACTCGCAACGTCTTCGGCATAGTCCTCAAGGGTGAAGTCCTGCAGGCGATCTTCGCCCTCGCTGCCGGCATGGCCGCGAAAGCTGAGCGCGTGAGCGGCCCAGCCCTGCTCTGCGAACCATGGCAGATAGTGATCCTCCCAGCACCACGCGCCGTGGAAGGCTCCGTGCACGAACAGGAGGCTCGGGCGGGCGGAGGCAATTTCCGGCAGGTGCGAGAGGAGCTCTATCTGCATGGCAGCCCCTACCGGAACGGCGGCTCGTCGAAGCTGCGGAGTTTGCGGCTGTGGAGTTTGGCGCCCTTGTCGGCGGCGAGGCGTTCGAGCGTTTCGATGCCGATGCGGATATGCTCGCCGATTGCCCGCTCGTAGAAACGATTGGCGGCGCCGGGCAGCTTGATCTCGCCGTGCAGCGGCTTGTCCGAGACGCAGAGCAGCACGCCATACGGCACGCGCAGGCGATAGCCATTGGCGGCAATCGTGGCGCTTTCCATGTCGATGGCGATGGCGCGGGACTTGTTGAACCGGATCGCGGAGGCCGAGAAGCGCAGCTCCCAGTTGCGATCATCCGTGGTCACCACAGTGCCGGTGCGCAGGCGCTTTTTCAGCGTGCGGGCATCTTCGCCGGTGACATGGGCCGCGGCCTCCTGAAGGGCGATCTGCACTTCGGCCAGCGCCGGGATCGGGATTTCCGGTGGCAGAACGGCGTCGAGCACATGATCTTCGCGCAGATACGCGTGGGCCAGAACATAGTCGCCGATGGCCTGGCTGTGACGCAACCCGCCGCAATGGCCGACCATCAGCCAGCATTGCGGGCGGATGACGGCCAGGTGATCGGTGATCGTCTTCGCGTTCGAGGGGCCAACGCCGATATTGACCAGCGTGATGCCGACATTGCCGGGCGCGCGCAGGTGATAGGCGGGCATCTGGAACCGGCGCCAGGGCGAGGCGTCGATTTCGGCGCGGGAGGCCGCCGTCGGCTCTGAAATCTCCAGACCGCCGGGCACAGACAGGGACGTATAGCGCGAGCCATTGCCGATCTGGGTCAGCGCCCAGTCACAGAAGGCATCGACATAGCGGTGATAGTTCGTAAACAGAACATAGTGCTGGAAGTGATCCACCGGCGTGCCGGTATAATGCTGCAGGCGCTTCAGAGAGAAATCGGTGCGCAGGGCATCGAACAGGGCCAGCGGGTGTTCCTCATACGGGTCGAACAGTTCGCCATCGGCCACTTCGTCGCCGATCTCGGCAAGGTCCGGGCTCGGGAAGTGCCGGGCGAGCTCTGCCGGGGAAATCTCTTCAAGGCCGGAGGCCTGCCCCTGCTCCCAGACATAAGCGTAGGGAATTTCGGAGAAGGAGCGCTCGACACTGATCTCAATGTCATAGTCGCGCATCAGCGGGGTCAGCTGTTCCAGCAGGTAAGTGCGGAAGAAATCGGGCCGCGTGAAGGTGGAGATATACGTCCCCGGCTCCGAGATACGGCCGAACGAGCGCGAGAAGCGCGGCGGCGGACCGTCCGGGTCATACACGATACGGATTTGTGGATAGCAGAAGGCGCCGGATGCGCGCAGCTGCGGGTCCGGCGGCGTGCCCTCATGCAGGAATGTATTGAGGGCGGCGGATTGCGCCTCAACGGCCTCGTTATAAAGATTTTCGAGGGCGTCAATGACGGCTTCAGGTGTGGTGAGTTTTGACATGGCGCCATCTGCCAGAGAGGCCGGTTTCTGTCAATCAGGCGGGGCGCGATTTGAAAGGCCCAGCACGAACGCCCGGCGCGGGCGGGCCCGGCCGGTCATAAGGTCTGCGGGGCACCTGCCCTCACCCCGAATCGAGGATGGGGAGCCAGGAGAGGGCCGCATCGTGCAGTTTCCAGAACAGTTCCCGCGTGATCGCCGGGAGGTCCGGGCGAAGGCAGGCGGGCGGCGGCGTGTCGGCCACGGGCAGCGGCATTGTCTTGTCGGCGCGGATGCGGGCGAGCTTCTTGCGGAAGCGCGCGACTTGCGGCTCCGGATCGGCCAGCGCGTCCTGCAAAGCGGCGAGGCGGTTGAGGAGCCGCGCGGACGGGATCAGATCGTCCGGGCGGGGCCGGTCTGCCGGATCGCTTGCGGGGTTGGGCACCGTGCGGGCGACAGACGGGCCGGGCTTTGGCTGGCGCGCTAATTCGGTGAGCCGGAAGGTTGGCACGGGGAAGAGCGGCCTGTCGCGCTCGCCTTCCGGCGGAGATGGCGGCTGGGGCGGTGGGCCGGTACGAGGCTTCATGCGGCGCAGGCGCGGCAGCGGCGCCTCCATGGCCGCAATGAACAGGACACGGCGCACCAGCGTCTCCAGCCGCTTCAACTCATCGTCCAGCGCCCGGCACGCCGCGCGCGGCAGAAAGGCACGCACTGCCAGCGGGCCGAGGCCGAGGCTCTGGATCAGCGCGGTCAGCTGCTGGCTGGCCAGCGCCCAGGCAAGGCCAAGCGAACGCGAGAGACGGATGGGGGTGAACATGATGCGCCAAGCCTGACGCAAAGCCAGCCCGGGAGGATGAAGCGGAGAATTCTCCGACAGCAAGCAGCGGGTGGGCCGCGCCCGGCTGGGGCGGCAAAAGCGGCGGCATGAAATGAGGAGACCTGTTCATGCCGTTCCAGATCCATGCCCTGCCCGCCCAGCCGTTTGCGGCGCTTTCCGCCCTGTCTGACGCTGACCTCTCGGCCCGGCTTGTCCAACGTCAGCTGGTGGACAAGCAGCCCGGCTATCCCTGCCGGGTGAGCCTGGAAGACGCGCAGGTGGGGGAGACGGTCTACCTGCTGCACTATACCCATCAGGCGGCGGCGACGCCCTTCCGGGCGAGCCATGCGATCTATGTGCGCGAAGGCGTGGCCAGCGCGACGGTGCCGCGCGGCGAGGTGCCGCAGATGATCCGGAGCCGGATCATCTCCCTGCGCGCTTTCGATGCAACCGGCATGATGGTGAACGCCGATCTGGCCGAGGACGAGGCCGTTGCCACACGGATCGAAGCCCTGCTCCAGCATCCGGGCACAGATTATCTGCACCTCCATTTTGCAAAGCAGGGCTGCTTTGCTGCAAGGGTCAGCCGGGTGTAGTTTTCGGACGGATTTTTGACGATTCCCCCGGCAGCGGGTGATCGCAGTTTCCGCTGCCATTGCCGGGATGTGGCGCCGGATTGAGCAAGCCTGCCTGAACGGCGGGCGGCGGTGAATCTTACAGGCTTCCGTCAGCCATCAGCTGAATTTATGGGCTTGCTTTGCTGCGCGTGCGAGAGGAATGGTGCGGTGCAGCACGCGGCCGCTTCGGGACAGGCCAGCGCATGAACGGATCCGTCCGGACGTGCGGGTTCCGGGGTAAAGAAGTCGCGTAGAAGCGTGCTGAGGGAGGAGTTTCTGGCTGTCCTGAAAAGACGGCGCTAAACTCTGAAGGACTGAAAACCATGAAGAAACTTATGTTTGCGGTCGCGGCCTTTGCGGTCATTGCCCCATTCACCGCGTCGGCTGAAGACCTGAAGCCGATCACCGTCGAAATCCAGTATGATCACGAGCTGCTGGTCTCCGATGCCGGCGCCAAGGTCGTGCTCGGCGAAATCCGCCAACAGGCCCGCACGGCCTGCACCACGTCAGGCAGCAAATTCGGCCGCGGCCCGGTCGTCGATCGCAACTGCGCCGATGACGTGATGGCCAAGGCTGCCGTGAAAATCCTGCAGACCCGCGAAGCCATGGGCCTCGACACCGCGCCGGCATTCGCCCGCGTCGCGACGATCGAGACCGCCTCTTACGAACAACGCTAGACCATTTCCTCCCGGAATAGCGTTGGAGGGGTGCCCGCGGCCACGGGCGCCCCTCACAGTTTGCGAAAGGCCCGGCACACGTGCCGGGCCTTTTTGTTTCGACATATAGGCAGGCCTATTTCCAGCGGCCGGGCTGGCGGTACCAGCCCTTGTTGGTCTTGACCCACTGGTCCGGCACCCATTGGGCGCCAGCGCGCGGGGGACTGTGATCCCACCGGCCGTCGATCCAGACGAACTCAACGCCCGTCCAGTTCCAATAGCCGCTGATCCAGATCGAGTTCGCACTCGGGCGCGGCGGAATGATCACGGTCCGCACCGGCGGCGGCGCGGTGCGGATATAGACGACCCCGGCGGGCGGCGGCCCGGCGTGCCCATAGGGCGCACCATAGCCGGCACAGGCCGTCACGGTCACCAGCGACAGGGCGGCTGCACCTGCCAGAAAAGCGGATTTGCGGGTCATGAGGCCCCTCCCTTTGTTACATGCCACGATTGTACGCCTGAAGTTCGCCCCAGGAGAGCCTGCCATCATCATTGGTGTCAGCCTCCAGCCAGGTATGTTCGCCGAACCGCATGTATTCCTCGCGCGAGACAATGCCGTCACCATTGCCGTCCATGATGCGGAACCGCTCGGTCTTGCGAAGGTTCGCCTGCTCGCGCATCAGCATCTGGCGTTGTGAATTGGTGTTGCTGTAGGGACCGGCGCCGAAACGGGCAGCATGGAATTCCTCCAGGCTGAGACCGTTGCCGTCGGCATCCATTTTGCCGAACATGTCCTTGTGCATGTCTTCGAATTCGACGCGGTTGACCTGTTTGTCGCCATCCCGGTCATACGTACGCAGACGATCCTGTGTGCCGAGATAGAGACGGTCGCGGTCCGGGTCGCGCAAACGGTCCATGTCGCGGTCCATGGCGGGGTCTGTCATGCGCAGGCGGTCACGATCCATGTCGCCGGAGCCCGTACCGGTCATGCTGCCGGTGCCCGATCCGCCACCGCCGCCTCCACCACCGCCGGAACCACCTCCGCCGCCGCCATTACCGCCCTGCGCCAGCGCAAGACCCGATATGGCCATGGCGCCCGCAAGGGCGGCAGTCAGAGCCAGTGTTTTCAGTTTCAGCATCACGTATGTCTCCTGTACTGAAATGCCCTCCGCGCAGATGCGCCTCAGGCCTATGCTCCCCCAATTGAACAAGTATAGCACGGAAACCGGATGACGACCTGACTTATGATAGAAAAAATGCCTTTATTTTCTACGTACTCGTACGTAGTTGGCGGCGCATTCATATGTTCGAATAATGACAATACGACGAGTTATTGCTCGAAGACGATCTCGTGCGTGACATAGTCCAGCGTCAGAACGAAATGGCTGAAGAGCCGGTTGCCGGAATTGCCTTCACGTTCGGTCGCGACGGCCTCGTGGTCGGAAAACCGCACATCCAGTTCCGGCAGAGTGAACGGACCGACCTGAACATTTTCAAGCGTGCTGCGCTTCAATGAGCGTTCGCCCCGAGCCCCCAGCGCCTGAGCGTCTGCGCCTGCCTCCGCCACACTCGCCAGTCCAAGCCGTTCCGTGACATCTGCGAAGAGTTCCAGTCCGCCGGATGACCCCGTATCCAGCGAAACCCTCACGGGCTGACCCTTGATGACCACATCGAAGACAGGGGTCGGATCCTCCTCCGAGACGAAGTCGAAGGGCACGCTATATGCTCGCGACACCGGCGTGACCGGCGCCGGAAGGTCTGCACGCGATCCGGCTATGTCGATACGCTGTGCGGCATAGTCGATGCGCAGCACACGGCCTTCAAGGAAACTGTGACCGAGGATACCGGCCAGATCCAGGTCCAACGCTGCGCCGAAGCCGGAAAGATCAGCGGCCAACGCCTCAATCGGCGGAAAGTCCGTGCCCCCGATCGTGAGAGAAGGAAGCATTGCCGGCATGACATCCAGGCCCTGCCCGTCTCCGGTACCCGCGGCTTGACCGACGATGGAGGCGTCGACCGAAACGCCAAGAGATTCCGCCACAGCGGTATCGATGGCGGACGGATCAACGCCCGTATCGAGCATGAAACTCAGCGGCGCCCCACCGGCAGGTGTCGCCTGCAGGATGATCTCGTTCTTTCGGAACTCGAAGGGGATGGTCGTGACTGCCGATGGCCGAGGCACGACGCCGGGCGCTGTCTGGCATGCGGAAAGGGCGACGATGACCGGCAGGACAAAAGCGCTGATTTTCATGGGACAAGAACTCCAAAGAGAACGGGCCGAGCTTTATCAAAAGCCCGGCCCGTCTGCCATCGTAAAATAGAGCTGCCCCTATTCCGCCGGGACGTTGTCCGGTTTTGCGGCGGGACGCTGGTCGAATTTTTCCCAGACGCCGGCATCGCCATGCCAGTCGCCCTTGGTGGCGCCCTTGGAATATTCGGTGGCGCGCTGTTCGAAGAAGTTGGCGTGCTCGACGCCGTTCAGAATTTCCGTCAGCCATGGGATCGGGTGGACGGTGATGCCATAGATCGGCTCCAGCTTCAGCTGGCCGAGGCGCCAGTCGGCGATGTAGCGGATATAGTTCTTGATATCGTCCGGCGTCATGCCTTCGACCGGGCCCATCTCGAAGGCAAGTTCAATGAACTTGTCTTCCAGCGCGACCACGGTGCGGCAGCATTCGCGGATGCGCTCGCGCAGCTCATCATTCATGACGCCCGTTTCCGCACAGAATGTGTGGAACAGCTTGATCATGCCTTCGCAGTGCAGCGACTCATCGCGCACCGACCAGGAAACGATCTGGCCCATGCCTTTCATCTTGTTGAAGCGCGGGAAGTTCATCAGCATCGCGAACGAGGCGAACAGCTGCAGGCCTTCCGTGAACGCACCAAACACGGCCATGGAGACGGCGATGTCTTCATTCGTCTCACAGTCGAACTGGCCGAGATAGTCGTGCTTGGCGGCCATCTCCTTGTATTCCATGAAGGCGGAGAATTCGCTGTCCGGCATGCCGATGGTTTCGAGCAGCAGGGCATAGGCCGCGATGTGGATCGTCTCCATGTTGGAGAAGGCCGACAGCATCATCGACACTTCAACGGGTTTGAAGCGCGGCATGTAGTTCGTCATGTAGTTGGCGCCGACTTCGACGTCCGACTGGGTGAAGAAGCGGAAGATCTGCGTCAGCAGGTTGCGCTCTTCATCGGAGAGCTTGACCGCCCAGTCCTTGCAGTCCTCGCCCAGCGGCACCTCTTCCGGCATCCAGTGGACCTGTTGCTGCGTCTTCCAGAAATCATACGCCCACGGGTAGCGGAAAGGCTTGTAGGCCAGGCTCGGGGTGAGCAGTCCGGGAAGCGAAGAATCGGTGGCAGCCATGAGGGCCTCCTTGGTGGTCGAGTCGGTTATAAGAGTAATCAACACCACATATAGTGCTTAAGAAGCGTTAATGGCGCAAGATGCAGCATGCCGCACGCGACAATAGTCCACAGGCTTGCGCACAGGATTGGCCCGCACTGGGCAGAAGCCTAACACACTCCGGCAGGGATCAGAACACGCCGGAACCGGGTTTCGCGTCAGTCACTTTTCTATGGAGCACTGCCTGTTGCCGCTACAGAGCGCTTGGCAAGTTGGGCGGCGGACCATGTCGATTTTCATCGGGATTGCTGGCCTGTGCCAGCATGAACACCAGACACCCCAGCATCACGATATAAATAAAATTGTTCGCGAAGCCGAGCATGAAGGCAGACATGAAGTCCCCTTCCACGTCTTCTTCAAAGATCACCGAAATAATCCGAGTGAACCAGAAAAGGCCAAAAGCCAGGAATGGCAATGGCAACAATCCGAGCCATGCGGGCTTGCCGGCATCGTGCAAGCGGCGTGTCACAGCGGCGGCCAGCAGAGCCACGGTAACGACGCCGAGAACGCCCATGAACTTGGTATACGTTTCCATAGCCCCGACCATCTGATCTACCGTGTCGGCAACGAACATGACCGGCATCACCAGCTGAGTCATGACGAGCGCATTGACGAACATCGCCAATCCGAAGAGCAGGCCGACCCATGGCCAGAACACGCCGCGCGTCTCCCGGCCTTTGAAGTTCGCCAGATTCGCCAGATGCATGCGAAGATTGGCAATGAAGCTCATGCTGGCGCACCTCCCCCGAAGATTGATGCCAGATGACACCGTAAGAGGAAATGACGCAAGAGAGCTGCGCTAAACCTCATCCAGCATGGCCAGCGCTTTTGCCTGCGCGGTCGGGATGTCCGGTTCCAGGAAGACGTCCGGCGGGCCGACATGGTGGGCCTTGAGGGCTGATTCGTTGGCGGGGCTGAGGCCGGTGAGCCAGACGGCGATCTTGCGGCGGTGGGCGGCCTCGACCAGGCCTTCGATCGTGTGGGCGGCGGTGGAGTCCAGGAAGGCGACTTGCGAGAAGTCCACGATCAGGGCGCGGTGCTGGTCGCCGATCCGGTCGAGCACCGAGCCGATGGTGGCCGCTGCGCCGAAGAAGAAAGCGCCGGAGATGCGGTAGACGACCACGTCGCGCCGGGTTCCGGTCGCCTCGTCATAGGGGATGCGGGCGCGCACAGTGTCTGCCTCGTCGGGACGGACGAGCGGTGCGCCGAGTTCCACGCTGGCGGCTTGCGACATGCGCTGGATGAACAGGGCCGAGCCGAGCGCGAAGCCGACAATGATGGCTTCTGTCAGGTCTCGGAAGACAGTCAGGCCAAATGTAGCCAGCAGCACGGCGGCGTCGCCTTTTGAGGCGTGCAGCAGTCGCCAGAAGGCGTGCTTCTCGAACATGTTCCAGGCGACAACTGCCAGCACGCCCGCCAGCGCGGCCATCGGGATATAGGCGATCAGCGGCGCGGCCAGCATCATCATGCCCAGAAGAAAGACCGAGTGCATCATGCCGGCGACCGGCCCGTGCGCCCCTGCCCGCACGTTCGTGGCGGTGCGGGCGATGGTGCCGGTGACACAGATGCCGCCGAACAGGGCCGAGGCCATGTTCGCGGCGCCCTGCGCGACCAGTTCACAGTTCGAGCGGTGGCGCCGCCCGGTCATGCCGTCTGCCACCACAGCCGAAAGCAACGATTCGATGGCGCCGAGCAGCGTGAAGGAGAGCGCGGCGGGCAGGACGGCGGTGACTTTCGCCAGCGAGAAGGCCGGCATGTGCGGCATGGGCAGGCCGGCGGGCATGGCGCCGAAGCGGGTGCCGATGGTGGCGATGTTAAGGTTCGCCATGGCCGTGATGGCTGCGGCAAGCACGACGGCGAGCAGGATGCCCGGCCAGCCGGGGCGGAACCGCTTCAGGGTGAAGATCACAGCCATCGTGCCTGCTGCGATGACGAAGGCATGCCAGTCTGCTGTGGGCGCGGCGGCGGCGAGCACGGGCAGCTTTTCGAGGAACGGCCCCGGCTCTGCCCCGGCGAGCTGCAGGCCGAACAGGTCTTTCAGCTGGCTGGAGCCAATGATGATCGCGATGCCCGCCGTGAAGCCGACCGTCACCGGATAGGGCACGAACTTCACGAACGTGCCGAGCCGGAACCAGCCCGCCAGCGCCAGCATCATGCCGGACAGAAGGACGGCGAGGATCAGCCCGTCCATACCATGGGTCGCGGCGGTCATGTTGACCAGAACGATGAAGGCGCCGGCGGGTCCGCCGATCTGGAACCGGCTGCCGCCCAGCAGAGAAACGAAGAAGCCGCCAATGATCGCCGTGATCAGGCCCTGCGCCGGGCTTGCGCCCGAGGCAACGGCGATGGCGATGGAGAGCGGCAGCGCCACGATGGCGACGGTGAGGCCGGCAATTGCGTCGGCCCGGAATTGCGGAAAGCCGTAGCCCTCGCGCAGCACCGTGACGAGCTTTGGCGTGTAGAGATCCGAGAAGCCCGGCGCCGGGGGCGCCGTCTTCTGACTGAAAGATGTCATGGCTGACCTGCCCCGCTAACCGAGAATGCATATCTCTTACACCACCAGAACGTGTAGATGCTAGGGGTGCGCCACTTATCCTCCACCGCAAGCGAGGGAGGATGAGTCCTGCGCATGCCTCACTTCCAGCATGGGGCGGAGCCTACTCCTGTTCCAGCGTGGCCTTGCGGTATTCGGAGTCGCGTTCGGCGCCGATGAGGGAGCGGACGGTGTCCGGCGTGTAGCCGAACTGTTCCAGCGCGCGGGCCGACATTTGCAGGCCGGCCTCGATGGCGTCCGGCACGACATGGGTGGCGCCGGCCTCGAACAGGCTGCGCGAATGGTCTGCGTCCTGCGCGCGGGCGAGGATCGGGATTTCCGGGCGGAAGCGGCGCACGGCCCGCACGATATGCTCGGCAGCTTGTGGATCGTCCAGCGTGACGACGACCATGGAGGCACCTTCCAGACCGGCCTTGTGGAGGATTTCCTTGCGGGAGCCGTCACCGAAATAGACGCTCCAGCCTTCCTTGCGCAGGCGGGCCACGGTGGCGGGGCGGCTGTCCAGCGCGACGACGCGGGTGTTCTCGGCATCCAGGATGCGGGCCACCGCCTGACCCACGCGACCGAAGCCCGCGATGATGACATGGTCTTCCAGCTCGGCCTTGAAGGCGGGCAGCATGTCGCCGTCCTGATCTTTCCGTGTGCGGAGGGCGAGCGCGCGCCCGGCCTTCCAGGTGAGCGGGATGAGCAGCATGGAGAGGCCCGCCACGGCGGAGACAAGCGTCGCCTCGTCGCCGCCGATCACGCCGCCCGCGACGCCTGCTGCCAACACGACAAACGCGAACTCGCCTGCGGGGGCAAGCAAGCCTGCAGTCTCCGTGGCGAGGCCCGCGCTGCGCCCGAATATACGGATCGCGGCCCAGGCGATGGCGTATTTCACCGCCAGCAGCACGATCAGGCCAGCCAGAACCAGCGGCCAGTCGCGCGCGATGACGCCAAGGTCCAGCCCCAGGCCGACCGTCATGAAGAACAGGCCGAGGAGAAGGCCCTTGAAGGGCTCAAGGTCGACCTCGGTCTGGTGCTTGAACTCGGTCTCGCCCAGCATCAGGCCAGCAAGGAAGGCGCCGAGCGCGATGGAGAGGCCTGCGCTGGCCGTCAGCACGGCAGCGCCGACGACGGTCAGCAGCGTGATCGCCATCAGGAAGTCCCGCCCGCCCGCATCGGCCGCCATCTGGAACAGGCGCCGCAGCAGGAAGCGGCCAATGATCAGCAGGATGCCGACCGCGATGACGCCCTGCACGGTGGCCTCCAGCAGGACCGTGCCGAGGTTTGCGCCGGAATCGGAGGCGGCGAAGCCGACAAAGATCAGGATCGGCGCGACGAGGATGTCCTGAAACAGGAGCACGCCCAGCGCCGTGCGCCCGACCGGGGCGGAGGCCTGGTGGCCCGCCGTCAGCAGCTGCATCACCACCGCCGTGGAAGACAGCGCCAGCGCGAGGCCGACAAGGATGGAGCCCGTCAGGTCAAACCCGAACAGGCCGGCGACGAGTGCCATGACAATCGCGCTGGCCGCGGCCTGGACAAAGCCTGCACCAAACACGATGCGCCGCAGCGACCAGAGCTGTTCCACCGACAGTTCCAGCCCCAGCAGGAATAGCAGGAAAAGGACGCCAAGCTCGGCGAAAGGCTGAGCCGCTTCGGGCTCGGCAATGGTGAACAGGCCGAGCGGTGCCCAGGTGTCCGAGAAGGAGCCCAGCCCCCAGGGGCCGAGCGCCACACCGGCCAGAATGAAGCCGACAACCGCGGGCAGCTTCAGCATCCGTAGCGCCGGCACGACCAGCCCCGCAGCGATCAGGAAGACCAGAGCGTCCTTGATCAGGATCTCGTGACTTCCCTCGTGCATGCGAAATTCCTTCGACCCGATTCGCCGGTCAACCTGCCGACACAATTGCATCCTATCGGACGCGCACCGAACTCTCCAAGGGAAGACATGACAGTGCAGCAATATTCGCCGGAAATGGTGGCGATAGCGTTCCATACCGGCCTGCTGTATGGGAAGAACCCGCCATGCGTATTTTGACAGCCGCCTTTCTTTTCGTTTTTGCCTGGATGGCCAGCCCCCTCCTCACGCCGGGATTTGCCTCAGCAGAGGTCTACCGTGATGTGGTCTACAATCACCTTACGGGGGTCGGGGACGGCAATTTCACCATGGACGTCTATGCCCCGGAAGAGGCCGAAGACGCGCCCATCGTGATCATGGTGCATGGCGGCGCGTGGACGTTCGGCAACAAGCAGAACGCCATCGGCATCGATCAGGCCGATTTCTTCACCGATCAGGGCTTCATCTATATCTCGATCAATTACCGGCTGGCGCCGGACCACCCCTTCCCGGCGCAGATCGAAGATCTCGCCTCGGCGATCGCCTTCGTGCACCGCGAGGCGGAGACCTATGGCGGCGATCCGGATTCGATCTTCCTGATGGGGCACTCTTCCGGCGCCCATGCGGTGACGCTGGTCTCGGTGGACCCACAATACCTGCGCGCCGAGGGCCTTGGCCTTGATGTCATCAGGGGCACGGTGGCGCTGGATGGGGCATCCTACAACCTTGTGCGCACGGGCGAGAAGAAGGGCGAGCTGCCCCGCTTCTACCGGCCCGCCTTTGGCAGCAAGGAAGCCACCTGGCGCGCGGCCTCGCCGACGCTGCAGGTGATGGACGGGCGCCACATTCCGCCGATGCTGCTGCTCTATGTCGACCGGCCGGTCTCGCCCACCCGCGCGAAAGAGCTGGCCGAGACGCTGCGCGACAATGGCTATATGGCGCAGGCCATTCTGGCCAAGAACCGCAGCCACAAGAGCCTCAACAAACGCCTCGGCGCAAAAGGCGACAAGATCGGCCCGATGATCGTGGAATTCTTCCGGGAACAGATGGGCTAAAGCCGCGCGCCCTAGTGGACGCGGCAAAAGGCGGGAGCGTCGATGCCGAGCATGGGCAGGCCCTCGACGCAAAGTTCATGTCCGCCCTGCCAGATCATGTGCAGCGCGACGTAGAGAATGATCGCAAGGCCCGCAAAAGCGATCCAGCGGTGCCGGTTCAGCACTTTCGCGATGAAGGTGGACGCAACGCCCATCAGCAGGATGGACAAGGCCAGACCGAACACGAGCACGACCGGATGCTCCCGCGCGGCGCCGGCCACGCCCAGCACATTGTCGATCGACATGGAGACATCGGCGATGATGATCTGCGTCACGGCCTGGCGCAGTGTCTTGCCAGGCCGCTGGCCGGCAATCGTACCATCAGCATTGAGATCCTGGCCCGCCAGTGCCTCTTCGGCATGGTGCTGAGCCTGCTCACGCAGCTCGCGCCACATCTTCCACGCGACCCAGAGCAGCAGCACGCCGCCAGCGAACAGAAGGCCCACGATCAGTAAGAGTTCCGCCGCAACCAGCGCAAACGCGATGCGCAGAACGGTGGCGAAAATGATCCCGATCAGGATCGCCTTCCCACGTTGGCGCTTTTCGAGGCCTGCCGCCGCGAGGCCGATGACCACGGCATTGTCGCCCGCCAGCACGAGGTCAATCGCGACCACGGCAAAAAAAGCCTGGAGCATCTCCGGAGTGACAAAGGAAAAATCGGAGAACATCAGAAGCGGCGCCTTTCGGGCGAGCGAGCCATTAAGGCGCTCAAGGCCTCTCATATGGCCCGCGCCGCCACAGCCTGCAATGAGGCAGTCTCAGCCCCATTGCAGGCCGGCGATATGCCTAGGGCTCGACAACATTGAACCAGAAGGGCGGAGATTCCAGCGACGCGAACCAGGCGAGCAGTGCGCTCGGGTCGCCCTCGATCTTCGCCTCCCCTGCCTTGGCAATGTCCTGGAAGCTCCGTGTCTGAAGGATCAGGTCATTGAAGGCGGCGCGGGAAATGGTCAGCGTCGCCGCTGGGGAACCGGACGCAGAACCGGGGCGCGGGAACGCTGTGCGCGTGCCAACATCCAGCATCAGCGTCTCGGACGTGTCGGGGAAGACGAAGTTCAGCGTGAACGGATCACGCGTCAGCTTCTCCGGCGCATACCGCACGGCGAGCGCGTTGAACAATTCGACCGTGGGAACACCTTTCAGGAAGTCGGCATTGCCGAGGCGGATGGCCTGGTCTTTCGGCAGGCCGCGGCGAAGCTCTGCCGCGCCGGTCAGGTAATAGTCGCGCCATGCGCCCGACTCGGCCTGGAAGCCCATCTGTTCGTAGGTTGAGGCCAGCCAGTCGCGCCCGGCCTTGTTTTCCGGATTGGCGAAGACGACCGCGTTGAACACTTCGGCGGCCCAGCGGTAGTCGCCTTCATTGAAGGCCTTCTCGCCAGCAGCCAGCGCGGCGTCTTCTCCGCCGGCCAGTGCGACCATGCGCTTGGAACGCTCTTCCATCGGCCAGACATTGTAGGTGGCAGGCACGCCGTCCCACCAGCCGAAATAGTATTGGTAGACCGCTTTGGCATTGTGATTGAGCGTGCCGTAATAGCCGCGCGTGTCGAAGTGATCCGCCTGAACGTCCGGCTCCGGAATGTCTTCGGCGATCTCGAACTGGGTCTTGCCTTGATTGGCCCGGCGCACGGTCTGGTCATGGGTATAGCGATACACGTCACGCTGGCCGCGCAGATAGTCCTCGATGTTCGCCGTGCCGAAAGTCGGCCAGTGGTGCGAGGCGAAGGAGACGTCAGACTTGCCGGCATAATTGGTCAGCGCATAATCCAGCACGCGGCTCCATTCGAGGAAGTCGCGCACCTTCGCACCGCGCAGGGTAAGGCCGTTATGGAAGGTCGCCGTGGCGACTTCTGCGGTGCAGAGGGCGCGGAAGTCCGGCAGGTAGAACATGAACTCGGCAGGCGCCTCGGTGCCGGCGGCGTCGATGAACTCGACGTTCACGCCATCGACCACGCGCTTCGTGCCGCGTCCGGATATCTCTTCCGTCGGCGGAATGAAGCCTGCTGTGCCGGTCGACAGCGCCGGGCCAAGCCCCGTGCCGACCTGCCCAGTCGCGTCGTTCGGCAGCGTGCCACCGAACATCAGGATCGCCCGGCGGGACATGTAATTGCCCGCCAGAAGGTTTTCCGAAATCGCGGATTCGGTGAACCCGATGGGCGCCAGAACGGGCACGCCGCGCGCGATGTCGGCCTCCGAGATCACGCCGCGGGCGCCCGCGAAATGGTCTGCATGGGAATGGGTATAGATCAGGCCGGTCACAGGGCGCTCGCCCAGCGTGTCATTGACGAGCTTGAGCGCGGCGGCCGCCGTCTCCTTGCTGGTCAGCGGGTCGACAATGATCCAGCCGGTCTTGCCGCGAATAACGGACATCACGGCAAGGTCATAGCCGCGCACCTGGTAGAGCCCGTCCTTGACCTCGAACAGGCCGTGTTCGGCCAGCAGGCGCTGCTGACGCCAGAGCGACGGGTTCACCGTGTCCGGCGCGTCACCTTTGATGAAATCCTGCGCATGGACAGCCCAGACGGTCTTGCCGTTCTCGTCGACAATGTCTTCCTGGATCTGGGCGAGCAGGCCGTGGCCGGCATCTTCGAAGTCGCCCGCCTGGTCCAGCGGCAGGCGTTCAGCCAGCGCGGCATTGGCGGCTTTGGTCGCCTCCGTGGCAATACCGGCTTGCGGCGCGTCACCCACTTCAGGGGCCTTGGCGGCGGGTTGCGAACAGGCAGCAAGGCTGAACAGCGCGACGAGCGCGAGTGCGGCGAATCTCATTGGCATCCTCCCGGGATATTTTTCGTCAGTCTGCGCCGGGCTTTGAAGACAGGCAAGAATGCCGCCCGCCGGTTACAGATGGATTGGTGGCGGTATGTATATCAGGAGAGCCAAAATTCCTAGCGTTTAATACCTTATGTCGCCCTTCAGCCAAAGCTCAACATACCTTCGGTATGTATAATTCGAGCGGGATGACTAGTGGGCGATGGAGATCGAGACCGCGCCGAATTGCTGCGGGCCGCGCTGGTAGGCAAACTGTTCGGTGCGGCTCACCCAGGTGAAAGCGACCTGAACGTCGCGATAGTGCACGGCGACGCCGGCCTGAAGGTCACCCACAAAGTCACGGCGGTCGTCCACCCGCGCGGAGTCTCGCCAGAGGTTTCCATCCAGGAACATGTCTCGCGCGATGGCCCGTCCGTCGACGCCGACAAAGACATAGCCACCCCAGGGCGCTTCATCCGTACCGGGCGTGAAATCCCCTGCCCCGGCCAGTGCCGGGCGGATACGCGGCGGGCCGAAACCGGAATCGAGATCCCAGCCGATCCGGGCTGTCATCCCCGTATTCGCATAGGTGCGCACATTGCCGAGCGCGGCGCCAAGATGGCCGCCGAAATCCGCCTCCAGACCAAGCGGCAACTCGGCCTTGCCGAGGCGCTTCATGCGCTGTGCGATGATCTCGATGCCGGGTTCATCCTCCAGCTGATGAGACCAGCCCTGCGCGCCAGGAATGCCCAGCATCTTGTGCCAGTTGTTCTGCACGAACTCCCCGCCCGCAGACGGACCGACAACACCGAGATTGACCTGCAACGTGTCGATTGTCGTGTCATCCGTGGCCACGACGGTCGCGGACATGGCAAGCCAGCCCGCATAGGGCCGGTCGAGCGGATCGGGATCGGCGCGGGTGATGTCTTCCGGGGTGAAGATCGCGTGGGTCAGGCCGAAGCCCTGCCGCAGATCGGTCCGCTCCACTTCCAGCCAGGGCAAGCGGGCAGCCACCCATTTCAGGCCCGGATGCACATGATCGGCCGCCGAGACATGATCAAGGCGCACGCCATTGGAATAGTTGCGGTCAGAGCCTGAGCCGAACATGTCGTTCTCTGAGGTCAGCGACCAGACACCCGGCTTGCGCGGTGCGACGGGGCCTGTATCGACCGCCTCCTCTGCCGAGGCAGCGGGCGCCGCCAGAACCATGGCGCCAAAGAACGTTGTGCCAAAGAAAAAGGCCGCTGCAATCTGCGCGGCCCCAATCCCAGTCTGTATCTCAAATCGGGCGAGTTTCATGCCCAGAGCAATATCACCTAACGGCGCATCGTGAAACTGACACCTGCGAAATCTTCGTTCTCGCTGAACCCGCCATTGCGGTCGCGATACTTCACTTCGCGGCGGATATAGGACAGCGACAGCTGACCGCCGCCGCGCTGGATGGACACGCCGGCCTGCATATCCCCGACCGTCACCTGATCGGTCAGCGACATGTCACCGAGTTGCGGCGAGAAGCCGTTGCGATCGGCGTCCCAGATCAGGGCTTCGCCATCGGCACCGGCAAACAGGTACCAGCCCTGCGGCTGGCCATTGGAATCGAGCAGGCTGAAATCCTGACCGATCCGGACTTCACCCCCGAACCGCTGGGTGAGGACTTCGCCATCTTCACGCACGGACATGCGCGGGGCGACGCCGAGATCGAACTTCAGGCCCGTCAACTCACGCGGGGCGGAGAAGGCCACTTCGGCGGCAATGTCTTTTTCGACCTTGGCAAGTGCCGGGTTGAGCGCGGCAGCTGCCGAACGCTCGGCCGCGATCACGCTGAGCGCGCCGGTGCCAGACCAGGAAATGCCCGGCGTATCCGACGAGGAAGCAACCAGGGCGCCAGAGGAGAAATCTGCGGATGTGCCGGTGAAGGCGCGTGTGGCCAGCTCGCTGCCGAAGCCCAGCGGCGTACCGATGAAACGGGTTGGCAGGCCATCGGCCACGTGAACGAAAATCTCGGCCCGTTCAGGCACGGCGTTGGCTGTACCGGGCGCGGCCATCATCATGCCGACAGTTGGGGGCACGGCTGGCTCGATCCGCACCTGATCATGAGGGGATACGGCCACGCATCCCTGACAGGCCATCGTCAATATTGCACTGGCGACTGCTACGACCATTCGACCCACACCTCTCATGGCATTCTTCCCCGGGCAAAACCGTTAACAGGGATTAGGCCATCGTTCATTTAATGTAGCATGAATGCCACACCGGTCTCAAACCACTTTCCACTCGAAAAAGATTAATTCCTGTTACTGTAACGCCCACGTGTAGAGTCTGTTCCAGACTCCGGCTTTTTAAAGACTTTTTCGAGCAAATCTCGCGCCAATCCGGCCATTTTCCGCATTAACCTATTGAAAAAACTTGGAGAAAGTCGCCGCGCGCGGGGTGAACATCTGCCTGCCCACAACCTGTCGTGGTACAAAAACAGGCACTTTTGCCCTGTTTCAGAACATGCAAACGGCGGGAACCAGGATCTGGTGCCCGCCGCTGGCGTTCAAATTCTACTTTTCGGCATGCCTACTGGCAGGCGAGGCACTCGTCATAATCGGTATTGGGCGTTTCCAGTTTGCTGACTTCGGCCTTCTCAGACCCGGCAAAGGAGGCGCGCTGCACCGATTTGGAGCGGCAGTAATACAGCGACTTGAGGCCCTTCTCCCAAGCCGTCCAGTGCAGCATGTGGAGGTCCCACTTGTCGATGTCGCCCGGCAGGAACAGATTCAGCGACTGGGACTGGCAGATGTACGGCGTACGGTCTGCTGCCAGTTCCACGATCCAGCGCTGGTCGAGCTCGAACGCGGTCTTGAACACATCGCGTTCGTGATCGTCGAGCTCTTCAAGGTGCTGCACCGAGCCTTCGTGTTCGAGGATCGAGGACCAGACTTCAGGCGTGTTGAGGCCTTTGCGGTCCAGCAGGGTTTCAAGCTGCTGGTTCTTCACCGTGAAAGAGCCCGACAGGGTCTTGTGGGTGTAGACGTTGGCCGGGATCGGCTCGATGCCGGCGGAGGTGCCGCCGCAGATGATCGAGATCGACGCGGTTGGGGCAACGGCCATCTTGTGGCTGAAGCGGGCCATCATGCCGGCGTCGCGTGCGTCTTCGCAGGGGCCACGTTCTTTGGCCAGCTTGACCGAGGCGGCATCGGCGCCCTGACGGACCGTCTTGAAGATCTTGTCGTTCCAGACCTTCGCCATGGCACTTTCCATGGAGACGTTCATCTGCTGCAGGAAAGAGTGGAAGCCCATCACGCCGAGGCCGACCGAGCGCTCACGCTTGGCGGAATAGACCGCACGGTCCATTTCTGCCGGGGCGCGCTCGATGAAGTCTTCCAGCACGTTGTCGAGGAAACGGAACACGTCTTCGATGAAGGTCTCATCTTTCGACCATTCGAGATATTTCTCGGCATTCACCGAGGACAGGCAGCACACAGCCGTCCGGTCGACGCCGCGATGATCAACGCCGGTCGGAAGGGTGATTTCCGAGCAGAGATTCGACTGGGTCACCTTGAGGCCCAGCTTGCGCTGGTGAGCCGGCATGGAATTGTTCACCGTGTCGGTGAACAGCAGATAGGGTTCGCCGGTCTGCATGCGCAGTTCGAGGATCTTCTGCCACAGCTTGCGGGCGTTGACCGTCTTCAGCACCTGCCCCGACTTCGGAGAGATCAGCCCGAACTCTTCATTATTGCGGACGGCTTCCATGAAGGCGTCGGTGATGTTCAGGCCGTGGTGCAGGTTCAGGGACTTGCGGTTGAAGTCGCCCGACGCTTTGCGGATTTCCAGGAATTCTTCGATTTCCGGGTGGTGAATGTCGAGATAGCAGGCTGCCGAGCCGCGGCGCAGGGAGCCCTGCGAAATCGCGAGCGTCAGCGAGTCCATCACGCGGATGAACGGGATGATGCCGGAGGTCTGCCCGTTCTGGCCGACTTTCTCACCGATCGAGCGGACATTGCCCCAATAGGTGCCGATGCCGCCGCCATTCGAAGCGAGCCAGACATTCTCGGTCCAGGTGCCGACGATGTCGTCGAGCGAGTCGCCGACCTGGTTGAGGAAGCAGGAGATCGGCAGGCCACGATCCGCGCCACCGTTCGAGAGAACAGGCGTCGCCGGCATGAACCAGAGCTTCGACATATAGTCATAGAGACGCTGGGCGTGGGCCTGGTCGTCGGCGAAGGCCTTCGACACGCGGGCAAACATGTCCTGATAGGACTCGCCCGGCAGCAAATAGCGGTCTTCAAGCGTGCGTTTGCCGAATTCCGTCAGCAGCGCATCGCGCGACGGATCGGTCACAACTTCCATGGTCGAGACCACGCGCAGTTGTGTGTCCGCGCCTGCTTTCGGCTTGCCCTTGCGCGGTGCGTTCTTTGTCACAGCATTGGCGTTGGTTGCAGACATGCGCAGCCCTCCAGATCAATTGAAAATATAGGAACTTCAGCCCCAAGCGCCAATATGTGGCGCCCTCCGTCGTTCCTGACACTACATATAGTGTCTGAAGGTTAACATGCGGTCAACGTGGTTTGTCCGGAAACCTTCACATTCGCCGTGGAAAACTGGTTAACAAAGTCTTTCCAAACACCCCAAAACTCAAGAGGCACGGGCTTTATCGCCTGTGGAAAACCCGTCGCAGTGCCACCGCTTTCCGAGCACCGGGGACAAATTTTCTGGCACCCATTTTTGACCAATCCGGCACGAAATCCGGGCACGCCACTATCCCTAGTAGCTGTCCGGCCCCCAACACACGCAGAAAACGATTCCGGAGCGACCATTTCCCGGTTGAGGCGAGTCGCGAGTCGCCGTCATCCCGCTCCATCAGGAACGGCGCGGCGGCGAGGATTTCAATGAAGAGAAGAAGGAGACAGGCGAGCGACCCGGGCGGAAACTCGTTGGGGCTGCTCCGTTCCCGGCCTGACCCGGTTGGCGAGCGGCCCGTCCGCCACCTGCCTCCCGGGGGTTATATGCGCGGGGGCAACGCCAGACGCAAGAGGGCAGCGTGAGTCGCCTGCCCTCTCCTACCAGAACGTGCGGCATCAAAATTCTGTCCCCCCTGTCATCTGCATGCTAGCCAAGCGTCCACTTATACAAAGATGGGAAGGGTTCCTGATGAAACAGAGACTGCTTGCGATGGCCGCTGTGGCCGCGCTTCTGAGCGCCGGAACGGCCATGGCGAAGGAAGACGAGGCGCCCTCGAAGCGCTTCACCGCCGAGCGCGTGTTCGACATGGAATACGCGACAGACCCGCAGGTCTCCCCGGATGGCAAGACAATCGTCTATGTCCGCCACGCCATGGACAAGATGACCGACCGCGACACGGGGCACCTCTGGTCCATCGACCTGGCGAGCGGCGCACACCGCCCGCTGGTGACCGATGTGGCGGCCTCGCACCCGCGCTGGTCGCCGGACGGATCGCGCATCATTTACATGTCGTCGAACGGCAAAGGCCCGGAGATGCGCCTCCTGTATCTCGACAGCGGCCGCAGCTTCTCGCTCGCCCAGTTCTCTGAAGGCCCCGGCCAGGCCGTCTGGTCGCCGGATGGCAAACAGGTCGCCTTCTCCATGTTCGTGAAGGGCGAGACGCCGAGCTTCGCCAAGCCGATTGCCAAGCCGGAAGGCGCCAAATGGAACGCGGACATGAAGGTGATCGACAGCCTCACCTTCCGCTTCGATGGTGAGGGCTATCTGAAAGACGGCGCCGATCAGGTGTTCGTGCTGACCGTGGATGGCGGCACGCCGCGTCAGGTGACGTTCGAAGAGGCCGGCCTCGGCGGGCCGCAATGGCTGGACGGTGACACGCTGCTGGTTACCGGCAACCTCGCCGAAGACCGCGACCTCGACCCGATCGAGAGCGAAATCTACAAAGTGGAACTCGCCGACAATTCCATCAGCCCCCTGACCAGCCGTGACGGCCCGGATCTCGGCCCGATCGTGTCACCCGATGGCAAGACCATCGCCTATCGCGGCTTTGACGATCACACGCTGTCCTATGAACAGGCCAATCTCTACCTGATGGATGCCGACGGCGCCAACCCGCGCGAACTGGCCGCTGACTTCCCGCTGGAATTCGGCAGCATTGACTGGGCCCCGGACGGCAAGAGCCTGCTGGCGCTTTGCGAAGACCATGGCGTGCTGAGCGTCTACAAGGTGGACCTCAAGGGCGGCGTCAGCGAAGTGGTGACGAATGTTGGCGGCGCCTCTATCGGCCGGCCCTATGCCGAAGGCAGCTTCTCCGTCTCCGGCGGCAAGAAGCCTGTGATCGCTTACACGGCCGGCTTCTCGGACCGTCCGTCCGAAGTTGCCTCCATCGGCATGGACGGCAAGGGCGACAAAGTCCTCACCGCACTGAACGACGACGTCCTCCCCTTCCTCGACATGGCGAAGGTGGAAGAACTGCACGTTGCCTCCAGGGCCGATGGCCGCGAGATCGAGGCCTGGATCGCCCTGCCGCCGGACTTCAAAGCCGATGGCAGCTTCCCGCTGATCCTCGAAATCCATGGCGGGCCGTATGCGATGTACTCGCCCTTCTTCGGCAGCGAGATCCAGCGCTATGCAGCCGAAGGCTATGTCACCGTGTGGACCAATCCGCGCGGCTCGACCGGCTATGGCGAAGAGTTCGCCCAGCTGATCGACCAGGCCTATCCGGGCAATGACTATGAAGACCTGATGAGCGTCGTCGATGATCTCGTCGCCAAGAACTACGCCTCGAAAGATCGTCTGTTCGTGACCGGCGGATCGGGCGGCGGCATCCTGACGGCCTGGATCGTCACCAAAACGGATCGCTTCGCGGCAGCCGCTTCGGTCAAACCGGTCATCAACTGGCTGACCATGGCGCTGGCTGGTGACATCGCGCAGGTCGTGCGCCGTCACTGGATCCGCGCCGACCCGTGGACCGACCCGGAAGCCTTCCTGAAATTCTCGCCGATCCGCTATGTCGACAAAGTGGTGACGCCGACCATGCTGATGGTGGGTGAGGAAGACTACCGCACCCCGGCCTGGGAAGCCGAACAGTTCTACACCGCCCTGAAAATGCGCGGCGTCGACACGGTGTACGTCCGCGTGCCGGGCTCGCCCCACTACATCGCCTCCCGCCCCTCCCGCCTGATCGCCAAGACGGACAACATCATGGGCTGGTTCGCGAAATACGATCCGGCGAAGAAGAAGGATGCGGCGGCGGAGAAAGAATAGCCGATGGCTGGTTACCCCGCCCTCACGGACAGTCTCGGTCTGCTCTCTGAGCGGGCCGGGGATGTTACGGGTTTGGTGTATGCGCGGCTGTTTGCGGCGCATCCGGAGCTGGAGGATCTGTTTCTGATGGACACCGATGGCGGGGTGCGCGGCTCGATGCTGGCTCAGGCGTTTGAGTGCCTGATGGATCTGGCCGAGGGACCGGGCACGCTGGCGGAGACGGTGATCCGGTCAGAGCGGGTCAACCACGATACCTATGACGTGCCCGCGGGCATGTTCCAGGTCTTCTTCAACATCATACGCGACGTGACGAAAGACGCAGCAAGTCACGACTGGTCACCGGAGGCGGAAGATGCGTGGGCGCTTACCCTTGCTGAGGCAGAAAGGCTTTCCGTCTCCTAACGGTTTTGAGACAGTTAAGAAGCCAGTTGGCATAAATCTTGCCGAGTATTGCACCTAATACGGATCTACTTGAATAAAACCCACAGGCCTCAAAGACATGCTCAATAGCCTCAATACGCTAAGAACCCTGTCGTGCCTTTCGATCGCGATCTTTCACATCACGGAATTCGTTAACTCTAATTCCGATTCAGTGAGGCTGTACTTTACCGCATCTCCCGGGTTTCACCTGTTCTTGCTGATCAGCGGTTTTATCCTGGTTCATATCACGACCCCGAATGACCGGCCTGTCCCGTTCATGATGAAACGGACCGTCCGTATCATCCCACTCTACTGGGCCATGACGGCCGTCGCGATACTCATCGTCGCGTTCCGGCCCTGGTTATTCCCAAAAGCTGACCTGTCGCCTGAGCACATCCTGATGAGCTTCCTGCTCCTTCCCTATTATGATCTGCATGACCGGTTACACCCCATCCTGTTCGTTGGCTGGACACTCGGTTACATCATACTTTTCTACCTGATGTTCTCGGTTTCGATGCTGGCGAAGGAAAAATACAGGGTCGCTCTGACAATCGCCATGACGATCGGATTGATCGTGTCTGCCCAATGGTTTCCGTCGCCAGCGTTCCGGAACTTCTACGGCGATCCAATTTTGCTGGAGTTTGCTTCCGGTTGCCTGATCGGACTCGGGCTGAAACAGCCGATTGTCATTGCCTTCATCAAGCGCACGCCGATGTGGCCGATTGCTGTTGCCGGAATAATTGGCCTGCTGGTCGCAGCCTGGCTTCACTACTCTGGCTGGGCCAAGATTGCTACTTTCGCTCCGCCAGCCGCTTTGCTGGTCTTTGCCTGTGCCGGACAAGACATTTTCCGGACGCCGCTCCGAAATCCGATTTTCAAGCTGGGCGGACAGATAAGCTATGGGATCTATCTGATCCACCCGATCATCTTGCCAATACTGGGCGTAGCAATCTTCACGCGGGTCGACGATGGCGTGCTGGGAACGATTCTGATGTTCGCAACGGTCCTGCCGCTGTCTATCGCCCTAGCCTATCTCAGCTTCCGTTACTTCGAAACGCCATCCAACAAGTGGCTAAGAACCGCGCTGGGCCTGTCGTCTCCAGCCACACGCAATGCGGCCCCAAGGGATCCCAGAAGAACGCCTGATACGCCAAAAAGGCCCTACCAGGCGCCCTACTGATCAGGCGTCGATCTTTTTCGACTGGCGCTTGCGCACGTTCGGGTCGAGGTGGATCTTGCGCAGGCGGATGTTCTGCGGGGTGACTTCCACCAGTTCGTCGTCGGCAATATAGGCCAGCGACTTTTCCAGCGTCATCTGCAGCGGCGGCGTGAGGCGCACAGCCTCGTCCGTGCCGGAGGCGCGCATATTGGTGAGCTTCTTGCCCTTCAGGACGTTCACTTCGAGATCATTGTCGCGCGTGTGCTCGCCGATGATCATGCCGCCATACACCTTGTCGCCCGGATGGATCATCATCGGGCCACGGTCTTCAAGGTTCCAGAGTGCGAAGGCCACGGCCTCGCCCTGTTCCATCGCGATCAGAACGCCGGTGTGACGGCCCTGAATGCGGCCCTTGTGCGGGGCGTATTCGTGGAAGATGCGGTTCATGATCGCCGTGCCACGCGTGTCCGACATGAGCTCGCCCTGATACCCGATCAGGCCGCGCGTCGGGGCGTGGAACACCATGCGCGTGCGGCCAACTCCGGAGGGGCGCATGTCGAGCATGTCGGCTTTGCGCTCAGACAGTTTCTGCACGATGATACCGGAATGCTCATCATCCACGTCGATGATGACTTCTTCGATCGGCTCCAGCTTGTTGCCGTTCTCGTCTTCCATCATCACGACCTGCGGACGCGAAACGCCGAGTTCGAAGCCTTCGCGGCGCATGGTTTCGATCAGAACGGCGAGCTGCAATTCGCCCCGGCCGGAAACGGTGAAGGCCTCGGCGTCGGTGGCGCGATCCACTTTCAGCGCGACGTTGCCTTCAGCTTCTTTCAGAAGACGATCCCAGATCAGACGGCTGGTGACTTTCGTCCCCTCGGTGCCGGCGAGCGGGCTGTCATTGACGCGGAAGGTCATCGAGATGGTCGGCGGGTCAATCGGCTGGGCCGCGATGGGCTCGGTCACCGACGGATCGCAGAACGTGTCCGCCACGTTGGCCTTGGTCATGCCAGCCAGCGAGACAATGTCGCCTGCCTGGGCTTCGTCCACCGGCACGCGCTCAAGGCCGCGGAAGGCGAGCACTTTGGACACGCGCCCCTGCTCGACGAGACCGCCTTCGCGGTTCAGAACCTTGATGGTCTGGTTCGGCTTGATGCTGCCGGAGGCGACGCGGCCGGTCAGGATGCGGCCAAGGAACGGGTCAGCCGAAATCGTCGTGGCGAGGAAGCGGAACGGGCCCTCTTCCACTTTCGGCGTCGGAACGTGATCCATGACCAGCTGGAACAGCTCGTCCATGTTCTTGCGCGGGGTCTCGTACTGGCTCGACATCCAGCCTTGCTTGGCCGAACCGTAAAGGATCGGGAAGTCGAGCTGGTCGTCGGTGGCGTCGAGGTTTGCGAACAGGTCGAACACTTCGTTGACCACTTCGTCCGGGCGGCGCTCGGGCTTGTCGATCTTGTTGATGGCAACGATGGGGCGGAGGCCCACTTTCAGCGCTTTGGAGACGACGAATTTGGTCTGCGGCATCGGGCCTTCAGCGGCATCGACCAGCACGATGGCGCCGTCCACCATGTGCAGGATACGCTCCACCTCACCGCCGAAATCGGCGTGTCCGGGCGTGTCGACGATATTGATACGGTAGCCGTTCCACTCAACTGAGGTGGTTTTGGCGAGGATGGTAATGCCACGCTCTTTCTCAAGATCGTTGGAGTCCATCATCCGCTCAGCGGTCTTCTCGTTTTCGCGGAAGGTGCCGGATTGCTTCAGAAGCTCGTCCACCAGGGTCGTCTTGCCGTGGTCAACGTGGGCGATGATGGCGATGTTGCGCATTTTCTCAATGGGCGTGGACATGGTCAGCAGGCTTTCGGGAGGGATAAAAGGGGAATTTCCGCGCCCGGTACAGGAAGCGGCCCCTTTTGGCTATGCCCAAGTGTCAGAAAGGCCTCAGAGCGGGAACAGGAATATGAAGCCTGCCCTGCCATACCCGGCCCGGATGTGATGCTGCGACAAGGGTCCGGCCGCCGGGCATACGTGGCCACGCGCCAGGTAACCTGCTGCAATCATATTGGAACAAGGCCCCTGCACCCCCGTTGATTTCGCAACAGGCTGGGAGAGTACGGCGCGATTATTCCCCGCGCTACCACAAGCAGGAAAGGATACATCATGACTAAACGAGCAGAGAATCGCACAATGGCCATCCTCGCGACCGACGGGTTCGAACAGATAGAACTGACGTCTCCCAAGGAAGCCATCGAGAACGCCGGTGGCACCTGCAAGATCGTTTCACCGAACGATCAGCGCATCCAGGGCAACAAGCACCGCGAGCATGGAGACTGGTTTAATGTCGACGTGAAACTGGATGACGCAAATGCCAAAGACTTCGACGCCCTTCTGATCCCGGGCGGATTGTTCAACCCCGACGCCCTGCGCCAGAACAAGAAGGCACTCGATTTCGTGTCGGCCTTTTTCGCGCAGAAGAAACCTGTCTTCGCGATCTGCCATGGTCCGCAGGTTCTGATTTCTGCCGGATTGGTGAACGGACGTCAGATGACGGGCTATTCCGCAATCCAGCAGGATCTCAAGAATGCTGGCGCGGTCGTTACCGATGAAGCGGTCGTCGCAGACGAGGGTCTGGTGACGTCCCGCAATCCCGATGACCTTGGCGTGTTCAATGCGAAGATCGTGGAAGAGATCTGCGAAGGACGCCACGAAGGTCAACGCCAATCTGTCACCGCCTGATCTGACCCGCACCTTTCGCGCGGCGCAATCTTGATTGCGGATCACAAGTGCTGCATGCGCATGGAATGACGAACTCAAATGACATGCCGCTTGCGGCGAAGCCGATTGAACGCGCCGCGCACCGGCGCCTGGATGAAGCCTGGCTGGAAGACGCCTTCGCGCACAAGGACACGCTGGTTCTTGTGATGCGCAAGGGCGAACCCTTCGTGCTTCCGGGGCGCGAAAGCGGACTGGTCTGGCTTGGTCCGGAAATCGCGCGCGTGTCGCCTGGCTCGCCGCGTCTCTTCCTTGGCGAAGATAAAAACGGCACGCCGGTGTTTGCCGTGAACCTGCCGGACAACTTCGCGCTCGATGAGTCACTGCTCGCCGGTGCAGGTGAGTTTCGTGACTTTCGTGTGGCAGCCGCATCCATCCCGGACATGGATGCGAACTGCGCGTCGACAGCGCGGTCGATTTTTATGTGGCACCAGAGTCACAGGTACTGCTCAAAATGCGGTTCTGAAAGTGCGATGGTCGACGCCGGATGGAAGCGGCAATGTCCTGCTTGCGGCACCGAACATTTTCCACGCACCGATCCGGTCGCGATCATGCTGGCGGAAAAAGATGGCATGGCCCTGATCGGAAGACAGAAGATGTGGCCCGCCGGTTTCTATTCCTGCCTCGCCGGATTCTGCGAACCCGGAGAGACGATTGAGCAAGCAGCTGCGCGGGAAATACTCGAGGAAGCTGGAATAACTGTTGATCCTGCAACAGCGCAGTACGTCGCGTGCCAGCCATGGCCCTTCCCGTCTTCGCTCATGGTCGGCCTCATTCTGGAAGCCAGCACGAACGAGATTCACGTCGACGAAAAGGAACTCGAAACCGCGCGCTGGGTCAGCCGCGAAGAGATGGTCAGCATTCTCGATGGCACACATGGCGAGATCTTCGGACCGCCGCCGATGGCGATTGCCCACCACATCATGAAAGCCTGGACAGAAAAAGGTCATTGACCGCACACGGAAGGCGTGTTTCCGCTCGCTTCACAGACGAAAATCTGGAGTTGATTTCGCGCGAATCACATTAGTGATAATCTGCCACTGACAGGAGATCGGAAATGGCAACTGCAACGAAAAAGCCGGCCGCTAAAAAACCGGCCGTCAAAAAGCCCGCCGCAAAGCCGGCCGCGAAGAAGCCTGCTGCAAAGCCGGCCGTCGCAACCAAAACCGCTGCCGCTAAAAAACCGGCCGCAAAGAAGCCAGCTGCGAAACCAGCTGTCGCGAAAAAGCCTGCTGCAAAGCCGGCCGTGAAAAAAGCTGCGCCGAAAGCTGCCAAACCTGCTGCAAAGAAGCCGGTCGCTGCGAAGAAGCCTGCTGCTGCCAAGAAACCGGCCGCAAAAAAGAAATAAGTCGTCTCGACTGTTTTCAGGAAAAGCGGACGAAGGAAACTTCGTCCGCTTTTTTCTTTGCGCCGAACCTCCCCTGCAAACATGAGAAACCCCCGCATGGCGAACCACACGAGGGTTTCAATCTGTTGCGCGCCTGGGAGGGGGGACTCTGCGCACAATCGTGTCGATGAGCCTTGGCCAGAGAGGGGGTCTGTTCTGATGGCGTCACCGACAAGAAGAGAGATAATCGTTCGGGCGCGAAACGGTACTTAAAACTGCGTCATGACAGCGAGTTCACGCGTCGCTCGCGCATCGGGCGAACTGTTGTCACTCCTGCAGATCGCTCCATTCCGCATCCGCCTTTTCGATGAAGCCCGGAATGTCCGCGTTCCACTTCTTCGCGATGCCCGCATTGAAATTCAAATAGAGCTTTCCGTCGACGATCTTCCAGTATTTCGCGTCCCCTTTGGCGTACTTCCCGTCGGCCATCGCCCAGGCGCAGTAGCCGCCATATTGCGGGGCGTAAGCGGTGGGATCGGCGAGGAAAGCATCGCGGTTTGCGGCGGAGGCGAACTGGAAGGTCGCGCCCTTATATTCGGTCGCGAAATCCTTCGATCCTTTTACCGGCGCGCCATCGGTAAAGTAGGCAACCGGGTCATAGCCTTGCAGCGCAGTGTCGGAGAAGGCGCCGGTGTAGATTGCCGGCTCTGCCTGCGCCGCCGGAGCGATGACAGCAACCGGAGTGACAACCAGAAAAGCAGCGAGGAGGAATGGGCGGAGTTTCATCTGCATTGATCCTTTCAGGAAATGGGGCCGGCCGCCACCAGGGGGCGATTGGTATGACGGCCGGCGGAAGCCTCAGGCGGTGAGTGGCCGGGCTTCGGTTTGAAGAACTGTCTGTTGCGGCAGCACGATGACAGCGGCGACGCCGGAGAAGATTGCGAACAGGGTTTTGCGGCGGGCGATCAACATGGCGATGGATGTCAGCCAGACGGTCACGGCCATGGCAAAGAGACCGCCGCCATCATTGTTCGGATCGATGCCGAGCGGGGTCCAGAGATGGAAGTTCACCGCGCCGGTCATCACGGCCACGGCGACCAGTGCGCCAAGCGTCTGCAGGCGGCGCAACGCCGGTACGAGACCCAACAGAAGCAGTGTCGAAGCGACAAGTTCCGCTGAGCCGATCACGTACTGGCTGAACAGGCCCGTCTGCGCGAACAGGCCCGGCGCGCCGAGGCTGGTCGCCCAGGCATCGAGGCGTCCGAAGATGACCTGCGTTTCGACGGCATTGGTGAACTTGAAGCGAAGGCTGTCCAGGAACACCGCCGAAGCGATCAGGCTGTAAGCGACGGGTAAGTAGGTCTTGATCTTCGAAAGCACTGTTTGCGTCTCCCTCTGTTTGCGCGGCTTGTCTCACGGCAGGCTGCACACGGGCAAAGCAAACGCGTGTGACTTCAGCTCACGGTTTCGTGGGCGGATCGCAAGTTGGTGAGATTTGTGCGCGCCCCCTCTCGCGTGAGGCGGCGCCCTTCCCTACATTCATGCAATTCCTGCATGGGGGACTTTGAAATGGACCGGATCGATGCAATGCGCCTGTTTGTCCGTGTGGCAGACTCGGGCAGCTTCTCACGCGCCGCGGCAGATCTTGGCATGGGTCAACCGACCGTGTCCCGGCGGATTCAGGATCTTGAGGCCCAGCTGGACGCAGTCCTCTTCCTGCGCACCACGCGCGCCCTCAGCCTGACCGAGGCGGGCGAACGCTTCTACCGCCGCGCCGTCGACATCCTCGCCGAGTATGATGAGGCCGAAGCCGAGGCACGCGGCCTGGAGCATGACCCGGTCGGTCTGCTGCGCATTTCCTGTTCGCACTCTTTTGCCCATAGCGTGGTCGCGCCTGAGATCGCGAGCTTCATGCGTCTTTACCCGCATGTGCGTTTCGATGTGATCGGCGACGATACCCTGACCGACATTGTCGGCGAAGGCGTGGACCTCGCCTTCCGGCTCGGCGAGCTCACCGATTCAAGCCTGATGGCGAAGAAGCTGGCAGACGCGCCGCGCGCCCTTTTCGCGTCTCCGGCCTATCTCGAACGCAAGGGCACACCGCTTGTGCCCGCCGACCTGGAAAAGCACGACGCACTGATCTTCCGGCATGCACGCTCCACCGTCTGGACACTGACAAATGGCAACCAGCAGGAAAATGTCCGCGTCGATGGGCCGTTTCGTGCCTCGGGTGGCGAGATCCTGATTCAGGCCGCCGAAGACGGACTTGGCATCGTGCTGGCAGGCGGCTGGCTTGTCTCCGACTGCATCGGGAAGAACAAGCTGGTGCGCGTCCTGCCGGAATGGCAGGCGCAAAGCCTGCCGATCCATGCCGTCTGGGCCGCGGGCAAACTGCGCGGCAAGGCCAAGCTGTTCGCGGACCATGTCGCCGAGCGTCTGAAAGACATGGAAAAGATCTGCTAGCGCTCAGCCTTCCTGGGAGGGCGTTGCCGGGAAGACGCCGACCAGCTTCATCATCTGCGTGAAGAAGCCGACTTCTTCCAGCGCCAGCTGGACCGGACGCTCGTCCGGGTGGCCTTCGATCTCGGCATAGAATTGCGTCGCAGTGAAATTGCCACCGACCATGTAGCTTTCCAGCTTGGTCATGTTGACGCCATTGGTCGCGAAGCCGCCGAGCACCTTGAACAGGGCTGCGGGAATGTTGCGGACCTCGAACAGGAACGCCGTCTTGGCAGGGCCATCCCCGACTTCGATCTCGGAGGGCTCGCGCGCCATGAAGACAAAGCGCGTCGTGTTGTGGGCTGCGTCCTCGATGTCCTCAGCCAGGATTTCGAGGCCATAGACCTCCGCCGCCAGACGCGGGGCGATGGCCGCAACCGTGCGATCGCCCATCTCGGACACTTCGCGGGCGGCCCCTGCCGTATCGGACGAGGTGACCGAATCAATTCCATGCGCACGCAGGAACTTCCGGCACTGGCCGAGCCCCATGATGTGCGAGCGCGCCTTTTTTATCTCGTCCAGCTTCACGCCCGGCAGGGCCATCAGCTGAAAGCGGATCGGCAGGTAATGCTCGCCCACAATCTGCAGGCTGGTGCCCGGCAAAAGGGAGTGAATATCGCTCACCCGGCCGGCAATCGTGTTCTCGACCGGAATCATGGCGATATCGGCATCGCCTTTCTCTACGGCGGCAAAGCAGTCTTCGAAGGTGCGGCAGGGCAGCGGCTCAAGGGTCGGAAAGACCTGATTACAAGCAATGTGCGAATTGGCGCCCGGTTCGCCCTGGTAGGCGATTTTTCCCGTCATTTTTCCGGCCCTTATCCTGTTTCCTGCTGCGTCGGATCGCCGCGACGGTTGGGGGAAGCTTCCCTGTCGCGCAGCCTTTATATTGCGAGCCATCCGTTAGCGTGCCAAAAGGCGCGCGCCAAGACTTATGACCAGATAGATTCGAAGGAAGAGCCTCATGGGGGAACTCGGTCTCAACAAGATCCTGGGAGCGCTTCTTGCGACCGCGCTGGGCCTTTTCGGGCTCAAGACGCTCTCTGATGTCGTGTTTGCACACGGCGGCGAAGGCCATGGTGCCTCGCACGAAGAAGAAGCCTCCCTGTCCGAGCAGATGTGCGAGAAATTCGCCTACTGTATCGAAGTCGCCGGTTCCGGCGGCGCGACCGCCGAAAAGGAAGAGGTTTTCGACCTCGGCGCCCTGCTCGCTGCGGCGGATATTTCGCGCGGCGAACGCACCTTTAAAGGTCAGTGCGCCACCTGCCACACGGTTGATGCAGGCGGCGCCAACGGCACAGGCCCGAACCTTCACGGCGTTGTCGGCGCCCAGAAGGCCTTCCACGAGGCATTCAATTACTCCGGAGCTCTTTCCGGCCTTGGCGGTACGTGGACCTATGAAGACCTGAACCACTGGCTGACCAACCCGGCCAGCTTTGCCCGCGGCACGGCGATGTCCTTCGCGGGCCTGCGCAAGGATCCGGATCGTATCAACGTGATCGCTTACCTGGCTTCGCAATCGCCTGACGCACCGCCATTCCCGGCTCCACTGGCCGCCGCAGGCGATGAGGCAGCTGCTGCCCCGGCAGAAGGTGAAGAAGCTGCAGCTCCGGCTGAGGGCGATGCCGCCACTCCGGCTGAAGTCATCGAAGGCGCCGCAGACAGCGTGACGGAAACAGTCACCGAAGCGGTGACCGACACTGCAGACGCTGCGACTGAAGCTGCTGAGAAAGCCTTCAGCGAAGACGCACCGACGCCGACGGAAGAAGAAGGCGAGTAAGGCTCAGGCGCCGGTCTTCCAGGCCGGCACCTTTCCTCTCTCGGATGAGACATGTATGCGCCGGGCCCCTATGGGCTCGGCGTAATACGTTGCAATCCGGGTGATTGCCTCGGTCAGGGGCTCCCGCGCGACGGCCATGTGCCAGGCATTGGCGTGCAGCAGGTGGTCCGCATCGGTCATGACGCCGGCATGCCCCTTCCAGAACACGAGATCGCCGCGCTGCAGGGCGCCGGGCGTCTGCCAGTCGGCAATCGCCTCCCCGGCCCAGGCAAACTGCATGTCGCTGTCACGCGGCAACAGAATACCCGCCGCTTCGAAGGCCTGCTGGGTGAGCCCGGTACAGTCGAGGCCAAGACTTTGCCGCCCGCCCCAGAGATAGGGCGTGTGGAGGTACAGCTCAGCCGCCGTGACAGGATCTTCGCACGTTGCGCCCACCGGGCCGAGATGGCGCTGGTGGACCCAGCCGGCCCCATCGCAATGGCGCCAATCGCCTTCCTGGTCCACGACCGAGACATCCGACCCGAGGCTGAGCATCAGCTGCGGAGCGGATTTCAGGTCGGGCGCGGTGTAGGCATAGGTGCGCAGGGTCGTGACCCGGTGCGTCGGGGTCAGAATGCGCTCTGACAGGCCCGCCAGCGCCACCCAGCCGACATAGCGGTCACGCCGGCACTGGACGAGGGCAAAGCCGTGCTGCTCGGCATAGACGTCCAGGATTTCGCCAAACAGGGCTTCGGTCGAGAGGCGCGCGTCCGGCAGAGGCTCTTCGCGGACCGAAACGGCCCCAACCCGAACCTGAATCGGATGCGGCACCCCCTCTGGCGGCGTCAGGCGTTTATCATTGAAGTCAGGCATGAGAGGCCCCGCAGCTGGTTATGCTGCCGTGGCCTTGCGTGCCTTCGGCGCGGCAGTTTCCGGATCCTTGCCCGAAGCTGCGGCAAGAACAAGGCCGGCAAACTGGCGAAGATAGGTCATTCCGGCCGGGCGGCGCTCCAGGAAGATGTTCCGAAGGTCCGCCTCATCGCGCACACGCTTGATGAAATCGAGCCGCTCAAGGGCGTCGAGCGCCCGTGTGACCGCCGGTTTGGCGATGTTGAGCTGTTCGGCGAGGCCGCGCACCGTGTGCGGGCCGGGCGTCAGGGCAATGGTCATCAGGATGGCTTGCTGGCGGGCCGTCATGTCCGGTGCATCGGAACGGACCGAGGCGGTCACCGCCCGGCGCCAGAGTTCCAGACCTTCACGCTCTGACAGTTCCATCCCAATAATCCCCATGATTTTTCGCCTTTCGCAAGAATCTCTGGTGATTTGCCGGGACCGTCCAGCCCTTCCCTGTCCTACATGACAGCGCGAACCCCTTCACATTGTGGACAAAACACCCGACATTAGGCCGATGACCGTTTCACACAGCCATTCTCATGTGCACGCCAACACGCCCTGCAGCCCGCAGGACGTCGACGCCTTCCTGAACGAGGCCGAAACCCTTGTGGTGCGCCAGGGCCAGCGGATGACGAAAATCCGCCGCAAGGTCCTGCGCCTGCTGCTGGAAAGCAGCGAGCCCGCCAAGGCGTATGATCTGCTGGCCAATCTGGACGGCGAAGGCTCCGCCAAGCCACCGACCATCTATCGCGCACTGGACTTCCTCCAGGAGACGGGCCTCGCCCACAAGATCGAGAGCCTGAACGCCTATGTCGCCTGTGGCCATGCCAGCCACCGCCACTCGGCCGTGTTCCTGATCTGCGACAAGTGCCACGGCGCCGAAGAGCTGCATGCCGAGGCGACCAATGAGGCGCTGGGCTCCGAGACGGCCGCCGCAGGCTTCCACATGACCCGAGCCGTCGTTGAAGTGCGCGGCACCTGCCGGGATTGTGCTGCGTGATCACTCTCTGGCGGGGAAGCTGCAACCAATGGGATTGCGACGAGATGGGGCACATGAATGTGCGCGTCTATGTCGAGAAGCAAATGGAAGGGCTGGCCGTGTTCGCCCATGCGCTGGGCATGCCGCACGCCTTCCGGCAGGACGCGCCATCCACGATCGTACCGGTCGACCAGCATATCCGCTTCGTGCGCGAAGTGCTGCCGGGCAAGCCGCTGAGCATGAAAGGCTGCCTGATCGAAATCGGTGAGGCCGATGCCGTGGTCTACCAGGAACTGCGCCATGAGGATGGCCAGCTGGCTGCCGCCTTCCGGACGCGGATCATGCATATCGATACGGCGGGGCGCGAACCCTTCGCCTGGGGCAAAAGCGTGCGCGCCGCGATGGCTGACGATATGGGCGAGCCACCCGCGGAAGCCGCGCCGCGCTCCATCGATCCGGACGGACCGTGCCTGCCCTATGACGAGATTTCCATCGACCTGCCCAAAAGCCTTGGCATTCCCTGCATTGGCAAGGGCGCGGTGCCGCCGCAGCATCTGGATGTGCACGGACGGATGGCGCCGCCCTGGGTGATTGGCCGTGTGTCGGATTCGGTGCCGAACCTGCTGCATGGGTGGCGCAAGAATGTCGCGGCGGCCGCCGGTGATCTGCGCATGGGCGCCGCCGTGCTGGAATACCGACTGCGCTACCACTGCGCACCCGTGGCAGGTGACCTGTTCGAGGTCTATACCGGGCTTGGCGGCGTCGAAGGCAAGACGCACTCGCTGGTGCATTGGATGATGGACCCAGTCAGCGGCAAGCCCTGGGCCACCAGCCGGGCGGTCGCGATCACACTGGACCTTGACGCCCGCAAAGCCATCCCAGCGCCGCCTGAAGCGCTTGAGGAGCTGGAGCGCATCGCGCCGAAGGGACTGGGGATTTAGATCACCGTCGCGATGATCTCTGCCACGCGCGGAATATCCTTCATGTTCAGGCCCGCAATGTTGATGCGGCCAGAGCCCGGCATGTAGAGGCCTGAGGTTTCGCGCAGCTGTTTGGCGCCTTCCGGCGCCACCGGCAGCTGGCTGAACATGCCGTTCTGAGTGGTAAGGCTGGCCAGCAGGTTCGAGCCTGTGCGCTGGACGAGTTCACCCGACAGCGCCCGGCGCAGCGAGATCATCCGTTCCCGCATGGAGGTCAGCTCAGCTTCCCATTCCGCGCGCAGGGCCGCGTCGCCCAGAATGGTCGCAACGATGCCGGCGCCATGGGCGGGCGGCATGGACCAGGTGGCGCGCGAAATGTCCGCCACATGCGTGGAGGCCGCCGCGATGCCTTCGGGCGTTTCGCCAAGCGCGAGGAAACAGCCGGCGCGTTCGCGGTAGAGGCCGAAATTCTTGGAGCAGGAATACGAGATCATCGCTTCGCCTGCTGCGTCGAGGAAGGCGCGCACGCCGGCAATGTCAGCGTCAAGGCCATGGGCGAAGCCGTGATAGGCAACGTCCAGCATGACGACGAGGCCGCGTTCTTTGGTGAAAGCACCAAGGGCGCGCCAGTCTTCGATTGTGAGGTCAATGCCGGTCGGGTTGTGACACGGGCCCTGCACGATCACGCCGTCGCCGCGTTCGGCCTTGGACAGGTCTTCGATCATGGCCGCGCGGTCGGCTGTGCCCGTGACCGGATCAGCGTAGCGATAGTCTGCCGTGCCAAGGCCGGCGGACTGTACGACTTTCGGGTGGTTCGGCCAGGTCGGGTTGGAGACCCAGACCTTCTTCACGCCGATCCGCCGCATCAGGCCGACACCCAGCGAGAGCGCGCCGCAGCCGCCCGGCGCGGTGAAGGACAGGGTGCGCCCTTCCGTGCGAGCCGCAGCGCCTGCGCCGAAGACAAAGTCCTCAATCGCCGCGCAGAAATCCACATTGCCGCGCGGGCCTTCATAAACCTTGGTGGTCTGCACTTCGAGCATCCGCGCCTCGGCCTTCGAGACGGCTGTCAGCACGGGCGTGTGGCCGTTATCGTCCTTGTAGACGCCGACACCGAGATCATACTTCTCGGCGCGCGCATCTTCGCGATAGGCGGTCATCAGGCCGAGCAAGGCATCCGGCGGGAGGGACGAGAGCGGGGAGAATTGCGACATGGGATGTTCCGTTTCTGCTGGCGATGACCTAGCGGCTTTTGAGGCGGGTTGGAACCCTTTGCGGATTGCCTACAGCGCCCGGATCGCAGATGCAGAAAGTCACCTTCGATCACGGGAGCCCGCAAATGAGTGCCTATGTCATCCTGATCCGCGACCGCATGCGCGACGAAACCGAAATGGCGACATATGCCGCAGCCGCCAAAGAGGCGCGCGGTGCGCACGACATCACCCCACTCGCCTTCTATGGCGCACACGAGACGGTGGAAGGTGCCGACGCCGACGGCGTCGTGATTCTCAGCTTCCCGGACATGGCCGCCGCGAAAGCCTGGTACACCAGCCCGGAATACACGGCTGCGCGGGCGCACCGGTTCCAGGCCGCCGACTATCGCGTGATCATGGTCGAAGGCGTCTGACGCTCGCCGGCCTTAGCTGACGATGGTGGCTTCGGTTTTTTCCTTGACGTCCTGCAGGGAAACGCCGGGCGCAAGTTCGAGGACTTTCAGGCCACCTTCGACAACGTCGAAGACGCAGAGATCCGTGATGATGCGGTTGACCACGCCCTTGCCGGTGAGCGGCAGGGTGCATTCCTTCAGCACTTTCGTCTCACCCTTCTTGTTGCAGTGATCCATCACCACAACGATGCGCTTGACGCCGGCGACCAGGTCCATCGCCCCGCCCATGCCCTTCACGAGCTTGCCGGGGATCATCCAGTTGGCGATGTCGCCATTCTCGGCCACTTCCATCGCACCGAGGATGGCGATGTTGATATGGCCGCCACGGATCATCGCGAAGCTGGTCGCGCTGTCAAAGAAGCTGGTGCGGGGCAGCGTCGTGATCGTCTGCTTGCCGGCATTGATCAGGTCTGCGTCTTCCTCGCCCTCGAACGGAAACGGGCCCATGCCCAGCATGCCGTTCTCGGACTGGAGCGTCACGTCCATGTCGTCCGGAATATGGTTTGCCACCAGCGTGGGGATGCCGATGCCGAGGTTCACGTAGTAACCGTCGTGGAGTTCCTTTGCGGCGCGCGCCGCCATGTCATCGCGTGTCCAGGGCATCAGTAAGCCTCCCGCTTACGCACGGTGCGTTGTTCAATTCGCTTCTCGAAGCTCCCTTTGACGATCCGCTGGACGAAGACGCCCGGCAGGTGGATCTGGTCAGGGTCGAGATCGCCGGTCGGCACGAGTTCCTCGACTTCGGCCACGGTGACCTTGCCAGCCATGCCCATGGGCGGGTTGAAGTTGCGGGCCGTCTTGTTGAAGATCAGGTTGCCCTGCGTGTCGCCCTTCTCGGCCTTGATGATCGAGAGGTCCGACACCAGGCCCGTTTCGAGAATATAGGTCTCGCCGTTGAACTCGCGGTGTTCCTTGCCGTCAGCGATGATCGTGCCGACGCCGGTCTTGGTGTAGAAGCCGGGGATGCCTGCCCCGCCAGCGCGGCAGCGTTCGGCCAGCGTGCCCTGCGGATTGAATTCCAGTTCCAGTTCGCCGGAGAGGTATTGCCGCTCGAATTCCTTGTTCTCCCCCACATAGGACGAGATCATCTTCTTGATCTGCCGCGTCTGAAGCAGCAGGCCGAGGCCGAAATCGTCAACGCCGGCATTGTTCGAAATCGCGGTAATGTCCTTCACGCCCGACTCGCGCAGGGCGAGGATCAGGTTCTCCGGAATGCCGCAGAGGCCAAAGCCCCCGGCCATCACCGTCATCCCATCGAAGGTCAGGCCTTCGAGGGCTTCGGCGGCGGAATTATAGACTTTGCTTGCCATGGACAGGCCTGTTGCTCCCTGACTTTCGGCACGCGAGTGGGGAGGGTCCCCGCCCCGGTGCCTTCGGTAGTTTCGTATCACAAATTCCGGGGGCCTGAACCGTTTTCCAGGCGCCAAATTTCAACAGGTGTTGAAACACAGGCGCATGAGGAAAACAAGGCCAGGTGGCTGGGATCAGCTCGTTGATTCGACAGTCTGTTCGATGGCGCCGAAAATGGAGTGGCCGGCCTTGTCGAGCATTTCCATGCGCACCGTATCGCCCGGCTTCATGAAGGGGGTTTTCGGTGCGCCGTCCGCAATCGTCTCGATCATGCGGATTTCGGCAATGCAGGAATAGCCGAGGCCGCCTTCGCTGACCGGCTTGCCGGGGCCGCCATCCTTGCTCTTGTTGGAGACCGTGCCCGAGCCGATCACCGTGCCGGCGCTGAGCGGACGGGTCTTGGCGGCGTGGGACACGAGGCGCGCAAGGCTGAACGTGGCATCGACGCCCGCTTCGGCGCGGCCGAAGGGCTGGCCATTGTAATCCACGTGCAGCGGCAGGTGAACGACACTGTCCTTCCACGCATCGCCCAGTTCGTCCGGCGTGACGGCGACGGGGCTGAACGCGCTCGGCGGCTTGGACTGGAAGAAACCGAAGCCCTTGGCGAGTTCGCCGGGGATCAGGCCCCGCAGGGAGACGTCATTGCACAGCAGGACCAGCTTGATGTGGCTTGCCGCGTCGGCCTCAGACACGCCGGGGGGCACGTCATCGGTGATGACAGCTACCTCCCCTTCCATGTCACAGCCCCAGGCGACATCTCCCAGCGGGATGGCATCGCGGGGCCCGAGGAAGGCGTCAGAGCCGCCCTGATACATCAGCGGATCGTCATAGAAGCTTTCCGGCACGTCTGCGCCGCGCGCTTTACGCACCAGTTCCACGTGGTTGATATAGGCAGAGCCATCCGCCCACTGATAGGCGCGCGGCAGCGGGCTTTCGCACTCATGCTCGTGGAAGCGGAAGGTTGGGACTGAGCCGATCTCCACCTGCTGAGCAAGCAGTTCGAGGCGCGGGGCAATGTGCTGCCAGTCATCCAGCGCCGCCTGCAGGGTCGGCGCGACAGAGGCCGCATCGGTGGCGCGCGTCAGGTCTTTCGAGACAACGACGAGACGCCCATCACGGGCGCCATTCTTCAGAGTGGCGAGTTTCATTCCGGGTCTCCGGTGGGGATGAGGAAAAAGAGCGTGTTGGCGGCATCGGAATTGGCAAAGCCGATATCCGGTAGGCCGTCACCATTGAGGTCGCCGACGTCGAGATCGTAAGTGTCGCCATCGCCCGGCAGTTCCGTGCGCACGGACCCGGCGGGCGTGTTCATGACCACGGAATTCGGGCCGTCATTGGCGAAGACGGCGTCCATGCGGCCATCGCCGTCGAAGTCTGCAACGCGTACGCCGGCGGAGACCTCGTCTTCAGGGCCGATCAGGTCTGTGTCGGTGAACGCGCCCCCTTCGTTGAGGAAAACGCGGTTTGCACCTGACAGGATCGCAGTGACGAGATCGAGGTCGCCATCGCCGTCCCAGTCGGCCAGCGCGACGGAGCGGGACTCCAGGTCTTCATCGCCGACGAGGACGGGTGCGCCATAGCCGGTCTCTCCGGCAAAGAGGATTGCAAGCGTCGCACCGCCGCGCAAGGCGAGCACGATGTCGGCCTTGCCGTCGCCGTTCAGATCGCCCGACGAGACGCCGACGGCATGGACGGCCGCCAGCGGATGGATTTCGACAGAGGGTGACAGCGGGCCATAGGCGAGGAAGGACCCGCCCTTGCGGTCTGCGACAATGAGGTCCGCAATGCCGTCATTGTTGAGGTCCGGCGTCGCGCAGCCACGGGCCGCGCCCTCCTCGCCGATCTCGGCGGCATCGGCCAGGTGCCCTGCCCCGTCATTGCGGAACACGGCAACCGGCAGCCAGTCGCGCGGGACGAGCAGGTCCATGTCGCCGTCATTGTCGATATCGGCCGGGCAACCGCCATAGCCGGTTGTGCGCCAGGCACCGATCTCGGCGGCCATTGGGAAGCGGCCCTTGCCATTGTTGAGGAGCAGCATGTCGGCCACCGGCCAGTGCCGGCCGTTCACATTCGCGATGTCGAGATCGCCGTCGCCATCGAAATCGGCAAAACTGAGCCCAGCGCTGAAATCCTCCTCGCTGCCGAACCAGTCGAATTCCTCGACATGCGAGAGGGCGCGGGTGGGAGAGATGTCCGTGACGAGGCGATCTGCATCGGCGGCGAAGGCTGGCGCAAGAATGAGCGAGGCGAATGCGGCAGCCACAGCGATCGGCTTCATGAATTCCTCCGGAGACATCATCCCGGCCAAGCGCAGTGCTGAGCCGGGATATTCATGCAGTATGAGTGCAGCCCGAACAAGGTCCCGGATCGCGCGGCGCGTCCGGAAGACCGATCAGGATTCCTCGGCAATCTTCTCGTGCAGCCAGGCGGCGTGGCGGGGGGCTTTCTTGGTGGCGGTCCATTCCTCGATCATCGGTTCAGCGACAGACTTCAGCTGTGCGTACTGTTCCGGCGTGCCGATGTCGGCGGCGAGTTCGAGGCGGTGGCCGTTGGGGTCGAAGAAATAGATCGACTTGAAGATGCCGTGATGCGTCGGGCCGAGCACGTCGATCCCCATACCTTCGAGATGCGCCTTGGTCTGCATCAACTCTTCCAGAGAACCGAGGCGGAAGGCGATGTGCTGCACCCAGGCGGGCGTGTTCTCGTCGCGGCCCATGTCCGGCTGCTCTGGCAGTTCGAAGAAGGCCAGAACATTGCCGTTCCCGGCATCGAGGAAAATGTGCATGTACGGATCATACGCGCCGGTCGACGGCACGTGATCCTCAGCGATCGCCAGCTGGAAATCCATGCCCAGCGCATCGCGATAGAACGCGACGGTTTCCTTCGCATCCTTGCAGCGATAGGCGACGTGGTGGACGCCTTTGAGCGGTGCGGGTGAAGTCATGTCTGATCTCCCTTGTCTTTCGCGGCGTTCTTCTCGCGCCGCCGCGCATTGTACCAGCTCCCGAGGCCAAGACCGAGCATGACGCCCGGAATGGCAGGGGCCGAAATCACATGCGTCTGCCAGAGCGCAATCCCGAGTACGATACCAGCCAGACCGCCGATCAGGCCTTCCTTGATCGGGGTCAGCTGAACTTTGTTCTTCGGCTCGCTCATGCGTCCTCTTCGACTTTAAGGGCTCCACGCTGGATTTGGTCACGCTCCATCGACTCGAACAAGGCCTTGAAATTGCCCTCGCCGAAGCCTTCCTTGTAGTCGCCCTTGCGCTGGATGAACTCGAAGAAGACCGGGCCAACCTGGGCCTGCGCGAAGATCTGCAGCAGGAGGCGCGGCTCGCCGCCTTCGGTCGTGCCGTCCAGAAGAAGGCCGCGCGATTGCAGGCCTTCAACGTCCTCGCCATGGCCCGGCAGGCGCGCGTCCAGCATCTCGTAATAAGCGGCCGGCGGCGCGGTCATGAAGGGCACGCCCTTCTGTTTCAGGCTATCATAGCAGGCATAGAGATCGTCGCAGATGAGGGCGATGTGCTGGATGCCCTCGCCGTTGAACTCGCGCAGGAATTCCTCGATCTGGCCGCCGCCACCCTTGCCTTCTTCGTTCAGCGGGATGCGGATCTTGCCATCCGGCGCCGTCAGCGCCTTGGAAGTGAGGCCGGTATATTCGCCCTTGATGTCAAAATAGCGGATTTCGCGGAAATTGAAGAGCTGTTCGTAGAAGTCGGCCCAGTATTTCATGCGGCCGCCATAGACATTGTGCGTCAGGTGATCGATCAGCCTGAAGCCTGCGCCGACAGGATTTTTCTCCACGTCCGGCAGGTATTCGAAGTCGATGTCGTAGATGTCGAGATCGTCGCCATAGCGGTCGATCAGGTAGATGATGGAATTGCCGATGCCACGGATGCCGGGGATATGCAGCTCCATCGGGCCGGTCTCGACATGTACCGGTTCGGCGCCCTGCGCCAGAAGGTGGGCATAGGCCTTGCGGGCATCACGCACGCGGAACCCCATGCCGCAGGCCGAGGGGCCATGCTCGCGCGAGAAGTACCAGGCCGCCGAATTCGGCTCGTAATTGGTGATCAGGTTGATGCCGCCCTGACGCCAGAGTTCGACCTGCTTGGAGCGGTGACGGGCAACTTTGGTGAAGCCCATCGTCTCGAAAACCGGCTCCAGAACGTTTTTTTCAGGTGCGGAAAACTCGATGAATTCGAATCCGTCCAGACCGGCGGGGTTGTCAAACAGGTCGGCCATGGGTTCTCTCCATTATGTAATGATCTGATTTAGTTTCATATGTAACCATTTAATGGCCGCAAGGCAACCACCAACGGACCCGCCATGCCCGACTCCTCCCGGACCCCGACGCTGCGCCTGCGTGAATTCCTGCCCTATCGCCTGTCTGTCCTGTCCAACACGATCTCCCGCCGGATTGCCGAAATATATGACCGGGAGTTTGGTCTCTCGATCTGGCAATGGCGGGTGATGGCGGTGACGGGCGATACGCCTGGCATCAGCGCAACCGAGATCGGCCAGCGCACCGCGATGGACAAAGTGGCCGTCAGCCGGGCGGTCGCGGGCCTGATCGAATCCGGGTGCCTGGAGCGAAAATCGTCGGAAGAAGACGCGCGGCGCTCGAAGCTCTACCTCACGCCGGTTGGCAAATCCGTGTACGATGAGATCGTGCCGATGGCGATTTTTGAGGAGCAAAAGCTGGAAGCGGTGCTGACGCTGGAAGAGCGTCGTGAACTCGCCCGCCTCATGGACAAGCTGGCCGGCTCCGTCTCACCCGACCGACCGCTCTGGTGATCAGGCCGCCTCCAGCGGCCAGAACATCGGGATCACCCACATGCCGACACAGAACATCAGCAAGTTAAGCGGCAGGCCGATCTTGAGGAAGTCCGAGAATTTATAGCCCCCAGCGGAATAGACCAGCGTATTGGTCTGGTAGCCGATGGGCGTCGCGAAGCTGGCGCTGGCCGCGAACATGATCGCCACCACGAAGGGTCGCGGATCTACCTCAAGCGAATGTGCAATGCCGATGGCGATCGGCGTCAGCAGGATCGCAGTCGCATTATTGCTCATGATCTCGGTCAGCACCATGGCCGAGAGATAGACCACAGCCAGCGTCGCGCGCGGATCCAGGCCTTGTGTCAGGTTCGAAAGCTGACCGACCAGAAGGCTGGCCGCACCGGTCTTCTCCATAGCTGTGCCGAGCGCCAGCATGCCGAAGATCAGCATCAGGATATCCCACCGGATCGACTGATAGGCCTCCTGGTGATTGAGGCAGCCAAAAGCCACGACCAGCGTCGCCGCCATCAGCGCCAGTCCTGCAATCGGGAAGATGCCAAGCGCGGCGAGCACCATGACCGCCAGCACAGCGGATATAGCGATAAAGGCCTTGTCCCGCCGGATGGCCCGATCAGACGACTCCGTCAGATTGTTCAGCAAGCCATCGTCGAACATGGCGCGCATCCCGCGCGGCGGACCTTCGGTCAGCACGGTGTCGCCGACTTCGAAGCGAACCTCGTCCATGTGTTCGCTGAGGTTCTCGCCCCGGCGGTGGATGGCCAGGACGTAGACGCCATACAGCCGGGCAAGGCCCAGTCCGGTCAGCCGCCGGCCCACGAGACGCGATTGCGGGCCGATCACGCCTTCCATGATGACCGTCTCGCTGGCCTGAATGGGTTCGAAGGCCGGGCGTTTGTCGGCGGCGGCACCGATGGCGATATTGCCCGCTTCTTTCAGGGTCAGCATTTCCGACACCGGCGAGCGCAGCACGACCCGGTCTCCGGCTTGCAGAACAATGGTCTTCAGCGCGTGCCGGTGCGACAGACCTTCGCGGAAAACGTCGATCACGGTGAAGCCTCGCGACGCGGTGAACCCCGTCTCGGCAATCGTGCGCCCGACAAGTTCAGACTCAATAGGGATCAGGATCTGAGCGAAGAAACGCCGACGGCTGGCATCTGGCAGAAGGCCGGACAGAGAGTCCCGCGATGGCAGCAGGAAGGGTCCGAAGATCGCCATATAGGCGGCACCTGCGAGCGCCATCAAACAGCCTGCCGCGGTGATCTCGAACATGCCGAACGGCGCCATGCCGCCATCCTGAGCCACCCCGTCCACGAGGATGTTTGTCGAGGTACCAATCAGGGTGGTCGTGCCGCCGAAGATCGCCGCGAACGAGAGCGGGATCAGCAGTTTCGATGGCGCAATCCCAAGTGTCCGCGCGAGCTGCACCGCAACGGGAATGAGGATCACCACAACGGGCGTATTGTTGATGAAAGCCGACAGGACGATCACGCCTGCCATCATGGCGAGGATCGCAACAAGCGGCGTCACATGCCGGGCAAGCTGCGAAATCCCCTGCCCTGCCGCACCAATGACACCTGTTCGTTCCAGCGCAGCCGACAGAATGAACATCGCCCCGATCGTGATCGGCGCCGGGTTTGAAAAGACGGCAAGCACTTCCCGGACCGACAGGATCTGCGTCGCCATCACCGCGCCCAGCGCCAGCAAAGCCACCACATCGGCCGGTAGCTGCTCGCGAACGAACCCGAAGAACACGACCGCAACCAGGACCAGCACAATGGCAATCTGGGCGGGTTGGGACGTGAGGGCGTCAATAATGATCGAAAGCATCAAACACACGGGTCCAGTTGTTCCTGACGGATGTACGACATCTGGCCAGTCGGGAACAATCAGGTTCGCTCAATGCAGGCGTGAATTTCTCAGGCGCGACGCCGGCGGAAGCTGAGGCTGCGGGCGACATCGGTGTCTTCTTCCAGCGTGAATCGCTCCACCAGCCGCGCGATGAAGGCCGACAGGGAGTCGCGCACTTCATACGGCGCTTCCATGGGCAGGAAGTGGGACGTACCGCGCACGCCCTTCATCATCAGGCCCTGGTTCATCAGGATGATCTGCGCGCGCACCTTGGGCGTGATCACAGAGTCCCGGTTCGGACGCAGCACGACAATCGGGATCTTGTGCTTGCGCACTTTTGCCAGCGCCTTCCACGGCCTGTTGCGCTGGGCGGCGAACGTGGCCGACTCCCATTTCGGCTCGCAGGACAGGCGCCAGGTCTGGGTTTCGCTGTCGGGGCGGTGATGATCGACCCGCTCAATGCCATCAAGCAGATAGTCCGCCAGGAAAGGCTCGCGCCAGGACGCGAACGCCCCCCGGCCTGTGTAGGATTCCAGCGCATCCCGGAAGGACGGGAATTCCGCCCGGCGCTTTTTCGCATTGCGGGCCAGCAGGTTGCGTCGAATGAGCCAGGATACTGGTGGGAAGACATGGTTCCAGAAATAGGTCTTGCGCGACATGATCACCGGATCCGCCAGCACGAGCCCTTTCACGAGATCGGGCCGCTTGCCGGCGACCAGAAGGGCCACTGTCGCGCCCATGGAATGACCGCTCAGCACCACGCCGTGCGGGGCTTCCTTCTCCAGCCATTCAATCACGTCATCGCGGTAGCGGTGCCAGGATTTCATCCGGCGAGGCTTTGCCGGAAGGGTCGAGCAGCCATGACCGCGCATGTCGAGCGCGGCGACGCGCTGGCGCAGGCCGAGCGGAGCCAGCATCGACTGATAGGTCATCGCGTTGAAGCCGGTCGCGTGAATCCAGACCGCGGCGAACGGCTTGATCGGATCGCCGAACTCGATCCCGGCCATCTTGCCGCCAGCTTTCAGCTCAGTTGTAAAACGACGCATCAGCCACGGTTCCCGAATACACGCCGCAGCAGTTCCGTTGTCCGCGCAAGCGGGTTCTCACGGATCTTCTTCTCCTCCTCTGCGACATAGAGGAAGATGCCATCGAGGCCGAGATCGACCGCATGAGTCGTCAGGTCGGCCTGCAGGCTGGACGTGATACCGCCGACGCCATATTGCGATGCGACATTTTCCATCGACGTGAAGGCGCCGGAGTTCGACAGGGCGTTACGGGCATAAGGCGTGAACGCTGACCGTAGCTGCGTCTCTGTCCGGGCGCGCAAATAGTCCGTCGCCGCCGTATCCCCGCCATTCAGGATGTTCAGCGCATCCCGGATCGTCATGTCGCGGATCGCGCCAAGGATCAGGACCCTTGCCTGCGGCACGGCAGACTCAGCGGCGCGGTTCATGCGCAGTTCGAGATCATCGAGCGGGCCACTGGCGCCAACCCTGGCCAGGTTTGTCTGGATTGTGCGGTAAGTCTTCGGCAGCGGGATGCGGATCTTCGGATCGCCATAATAGCCATTGGTCTGTCCGAGCTGGCCGGCGACCGTATTGGTGCCAACCGTCAACGCCTCGCGCAGGCCGGCGTCGATTTCAGCGATGCTGAGCACATTTTGAGATCCGGATGTGGTGGCAGAGCCAAGAACCTCACCGAGGACACGGCCAAACTCGCCGCTGGTGCCTGTATCCGCGCACCCTGCCGTGAGAAGCGCCAATCCCAGCGCTCCCAGCATCGTTCGGTTCATCTAATCTACCCTCGATTCGTGCCCCTGCCCCGGGACGCTTAACCAAGCCTACAGGAGCGCTTGCCGGAATAGAAGCGGCGCCCGCAGGCAGGCTGCATCAAAGACCTACCTTACCAACTTGTCACGATCTTCCGGAAAAAATCTGATTGACCACACCTGTAGTCTCAAACTATGACCACGCTTGTAGTCAGACCAGAGGGTCCCGTCATGAAGATATCAGCCGCAGAACTCGATGTGATGAGTGTGCTCTGGCAGACGCCGGGCCTCGCCGCATCCGACGTGCATGACGCGCTGGGTGACGAGAAGGACTGGACCAGCCGGACCGTGAAAACGCTGCTGGCACGCCTGGTCGAGAAAGGCGCCCTCCGGACCGAAGAAGACGGCAGGCGCTACCTCTATTTCCCGTCCATCGACGAGAACGCCTACAAGGCAACCGCCGCTGGCCAGTTCGTGGACCGGGTGTTCTCGGGCCGCGCCGCGCCACTGGTGGCGCATCTGGCCGACACACGCGGCCTGACCGCCCAAGACATTGAAGAACTCGAACACCTGCTGGGGGAACTGAAGAAATGAACGGCATCGCTATCCTTCCTGACGCGATATCCTTGTTGCAGACCGTTCTGGCGGTTTCGGTTCTGATGGCCCTCGTGCTAGCCTCGCGCCAGTACGTTGCGAAACAGTTCGGCGCCGGTGTCGCCTATGCGCTCTGGGCCATTCCGCTTGTGCGACTTGTTCTGCCGCCGCTGCAAATGCCTGTCTCACTCATGCCCCGCCTTAGCCTGCCGAATGGCACGGTGGCAGGTAGCCAGGCGGATGCGGCGACTGCCGTGTTTGTCTCTACCACTCCAGACACGGTCGCTCCGGTCGCGGCTGTACCCCCGCCTGCTCCGGTCCACTTCCATCCAGACCCCATGCTGGATGGTCTGACCTCACCTCAGCCGCTGATGGACACGCTGTCCTCCATGTTGCTGCCGGGCCTACTTGTGCTCTGGGCAGGCGGGGCCCTTTTCTTCTTCGGCCTCAGCCTCTGGCGCCAGCATGACTTCATGCGAACGGTGAAGCGCGAAGCCGTGACGGTTTCTCCGCGTCTGCAGCGCACGTCCCAACAGGTCGGTCAGCAAGTCGGCCTGAAGCACCTGCCGGTGATTGCCTCCAGCTTCATTTCGTCCGGCCCGCTGGTCACGGGGCTTGTCCGCCCGGTCGTCCTGCTGCCGGCCTGGTTCGAAACCGATTATGACGACACTCAACAACGCGCCGCCATCGCGCACGAGCTGACCCATGTTCGCCGCGGCGACCTTTGGGCCCTGCAGGCAGCCGAATTCTTCCTCGCCTGCATGTGGTTCAATCCACTGGCCTATTTTGCCCACCGCGCCTTCCGGACGGATCAGGAAGCCGCTTGCGATGCCGATGTGCTGAAGACCGGCACCGCCTCGCCACACGCCTATGGCGCCACGCTCATCAAGGCCGTGAAGTCGGCCTCGCAGGAACGCCTGCCCGCCGCTGCTGGTCTGCCCCTGACCCACGCCCTGAAAGAAAGACTGAACCGTATGACCCATCCCACTCCTTCCCGGTCCCGCCGCTTGACGGGCGGTGCAGCCGCCACCATGCTCGGCGCTGTTGCCCTGATCGCCACCTCGTCGGTCTCTGCCAATGCAGAAGAGAAAACGCAGCACAAGGAATTGCGGGTCGAAAACGGTACGGTCTATCTCAACGGCAAGCGCATTGCGGACCGCCAGATCGTGATCCTGGGCGAGCCTTTCGAAGGCATCGAGCCAGGCCCGGAAGTCCACGCGGAAATTGCCCGGCTGTCTGCCGAGATGGCCGAGGAAGGCGCCAAGATCGGGGCTCTCACCGCCCAGATCGTGGCTAATACGACCCAGGTCGCCTTCTCTCCCGAAGATGATGAAGAGTTCCGCACCCTGATGGGTGAGCTGAACGACATGCCGATAGAGATGGATTTCTCGGACGGCATCAATGTGAACATCGATGGCGACATGAGCGAGGCCGAGTGGGAAGCCTGGGGCGCAAAATGGGAAGCTTGGGGCGATCAGTTTGAAGCGCGCGCCGAGCAGTGGGCCAATCAGGTCGAAGCCCGCGCCAATGCGTATGAAGCCCGTGCAGACGCAATGCATGAGAAAATGGCACCTGAACTCGAACGCGCCACCGCCGAGATCGAAGCTCGCATGGAAGCGAAATCCGCAAAGCTGGAAGCGCTGATCGAAGAAAGATTCGGCGACGACTTCGAAGCGCGCATTGATGCAACCTCGGACGCAATCGACGACCTGGTCGAAGCCTGCCGGGATGCCAAGCTCGACGAGGGCGAATCCCGGGTCATGAGCCGCACGCTGAACCTCGACAAAGGTGCTCACGAGGTAAAGATCGCATGCGTGAAAGGCGACGCCGCTACACTGCGGTCTGCGCGAACGCTGGCGGTGATCAAGCGCGATAAGTCGCTCCGCCAAGCCGAGATTGACTCCTTCCGTGACCAGGTCAGCCAGAGCGACGAACTGGACGGCGCGCAAGACTAGGAAGCCAGGTCCGCGGACACAGAACAAGGCCCCGGCGCACACCGCCCGGGGCCTTTGTCTTGTCTGAACCGGAAGGCTTTGCAGGGCCGCCAAGCCCCTCTAGGGTAGTGAGCTGTCCCGCCCCCCTGAAGGAGATCCGAGGATGACGCCGCGCCTCGCCGCAATTGCCCTTTGTCTGCTGCCGCTCGTGGCCTGCGCCACGGTGGAACCAAAGCCCTGCACGGCAGAGTGGATCGACTACAAGACCGATAAGGTGCTGCGGAAGTTTGCCAGTGAAAATCGCGGCCTGATCAATGATTTCCGCAAGCTCGCCCGCCAGGATGGCGACGTCGACCCGTTCGTCGCGATTGCCCTGGCGCGCAAGTCCGACCGGATCCAGAAATTCGCCGACTCCTTCAACCGGGTCGTACTGCCCGAACTTGAAGCCGCGCTCGACCAATGCGGCCGGCAGGAGGAATTCGTCCCGGCCTTCACCAGCTTCCTGCAGAAGGAAGGCGTCAGCGATGAGGCCATCAGCTGGATCGTTCCGTTCATTGGCGTCATGACCGAAATGCGCGACGGCACATTTGATCTCGACGGTCACCACGAAGGCTGAGCCCACCATGCAAACCCTGATCGTTGTTCCCGCGCGCTATGCGTCCCAACGCCTTCCCGGCAAGCCGCTGATCCAGATTGCCGGACGCAGCATGGTTTCCCGTGTGGCCGCCATGGCCGCAAAAGCCGCTGACGCGCTCGGTGATGCTGAAAGCGTCGTGGCAACCGATGACGAACGGATCCAGGCCCATTGCAAAGCGCTTGGCATACCAGTCGTGATGACCGACCCTGCCCTGCCGTCCGGTACAGACCGTGCGCTGGCCGCTGCGGATGCCATGGGCGCGACCCCGGAGATTGTTGTGAACCTGCAGGGCGACTCGCCCTTCACGCCGCCAGCGCATGTCGTCGCCGTGGCCGAAGCGGCGCGGACGTCCGGCGCGGATGCGGCGACGCCCTATGTGCGCCTTGGCTGGGAGGCGCTCGACCAGTTCCGCGCCCACAAAGTGGAGACGCCCTTTTCCGGCACGACGCTGGTGCACGACACGAATGGCCGCGCGCTCTGGTTCTCGAAGAACCTGATCCCCGCCATGCGCAAGGAAGCGAAGCTGCGAACCGAGGGCGATCTGTCGCCGGTGTGCCGGCATATCGGCCTCTATGCCTATCGACTGGAGTCTCTGCGCCGCTATGTCAGCCTGCCGGAAGGCCGCTACGAACAGCTCGAGGGGCTGGAACAGCTCCGCCTCCTGGAAAACGGAATGAGCATCCAGTGCGTTGAAGTCCAACCGGACCGGATCGCCATTCCCGGCATCGATACGGCCGAGGATGTCGCGCTGGCCGAACGCCTCGTCGCCGAGCATGGCGATCCGCTGGAGGCCTGATCTTCATGGCACGGATCATTGTCTGCCGGCATGGCAATACGTTTGACAAAGGCGATGTGGTCACCCGCGTGGGCGGCCGAACAGACTTGCCGCTCTCGACTTCCGGCCAGGCGCAGGCTGAGGCCTTGTCCCGCCACTTTGCGGGCACGCAGTTCACGGCGGCCTATTGTTCGTCTCTCCGGCGCACGCAGGAAACGGCCGCGGCAATCCTGAACGCGCGAGACCACGGCCCAGAGCTGCGCATTCTGCCGTTCCTCACCGAGATAGACTACGGCCCGGACGAAAACGTTGCCGAAGACAAGGTGGTCGCCCGGATTGGCGAAGATGCAATGCGCGCCTGGGAAGAGGACAGCCGCGTGCCGGATGGCTGGACTGTCGACAAGGGCGCGATCCATGCCGGCTGGAAGGGCCTGCTGGCGGAGGCTTCGCGCTTGCCCGGCGATGCGACCCTTCTCGTGGTCACCAGCAATGGCATTGCCCGCTTCCTGCCCGATGTCGTGGACGCTGTGCCGGTGGGCCTGCAGCCGAAACTGAAGACCGGTGCCTGGGGCGAAATTTCCTGCAATCCCGGGACGCGGATCCTCGCGTGGAACCTGCGGCCAGAGCCCGCCTGATCAGGCAGCGTCTTCCATCTCACCTGGACCAATGATCGGCAGGGTGAAGGCGACCGTGGTGCCCTCCCCTTCAATCGAAGAGATGGTCAGTTCGCCGCCATGCATTTCGGCAAAGGATTTCGTGAGCGCGAGGCCGAGGCCCGTGCCCTCATAGTTGCGGTCATGTGTTCCGGTCGCCTGCTCGAAAGGCTGCGACAGACGCGGCAGATCCACCGCCGGAATGCCAATGCCTGTGTCGGTGACGGAGACCTTGATATCCGGACCGTATTGCTGAACCGAGACCGTGATCTTGCCGCCGGGATTTGTGAACTTGATCGCGTTGGCTACGAGATTCAGCACCATCTGGCGGATGGCGCGATGGTCTGCATCAATCTCCGGCAGGCCGGGCTGAACGTCCAGCATAATCTCGATGTCTTTGTCGGACGCTTTGCGACGGATCATCCGCACGGCGGCATCTACCGGATCAACCGGGTCAATCGGCTGCGGATTGATGGTCATCTTGCCGGCTTCGATCTTCGCCATGTCGAGAATATCGTTGATCATGTCCAGCAGGTGCTGGCCGGACGCCAGAATGTCCTGCGCGTAGCCCTTGTAGCGTTGGTCACCGAGTGGTCCATACAGCTCGTGCGCGATGATTTCGGAAAAGCCGTTAATCGCATTCAGCGGCGTACGCAGCTCATGGCTCATGTTCGCGAGGAAGGCAGATTTGGAGCTGGCCGCATTTTCGGCACGGGCTTTCTCATCCGCAAGATTTTTGGCGAGGTCCCCGGCAAGACGTTCGGAGCTTGCAAGCTCCTGCATCGTCTTTTGCATACGCTCCTTCTGGCGGCGCAGCTCTTCCTCAATGCCGATATTCTCGGTCACATCGATGCCGACCGTGATCAGCCCGCCATCCCCGGATGGCCGTTCAACCAGTTTCAACCAGCGTCCGCTCTGCAGGCAGACCAGCAGCGTGTCCGGATCTTCTTCCGAAGGCCGCTCGGCGCGCACCGAGCCGGTTCGGGCGATGGTCACAGTGTCGTGCGCCATGCCGGCGCGGAGCGTGTCCGTGAGGTCGAAATCGGTAGCGAAGGCCTTGTTCCAGTAGAGCAAGCGCTTGTGGTGATCCCACAGGGCGAACGGACCCGTGAAGCCTTCCAGCGCACCCCGCAGGCGGCGCTCGGCGGCCTTCACGCGATCTTCGGCTTGCTTGCGATCCGTGATGTCCAACATGATGCCGCCGAACAGCGCGCCGGACTCCGTGTCCGTGCTGGAGCCACGCATCTCGATCCAGCGCAGGGGCGGATGGGCCGTCACGAAGCCGATCTGCAACCAGCCAATGGTGCGGGACTTGTCGAGTGCCTCGCGTACACGCACGCGATGATCAGGATGAACCTGCATCGTCAGGCTTTCGAGTGGGATCGTCTGCAAGCCTTCAAGGCCGAGCAGCTCGCTTGAGGCTTCGCTCAGGAAGACGGAGGCCTGATCCGGAGTCCATTCCCAATAGCCCGCCCGCGCACTGCGCATGACAGTCGCCATGATCCGGTCGGCCTGTTCGTCACGCGCCGCCTCGACGATGGTCTCGGCCTGGTGCTTCGAGAGACGCCCCATCAGACCTGCAATGGCCAGAACGGGCGCCGCCAGAAGAAGCGCGAAGATGAGCAGACTTACAAAGTCATCGCGGGTAAGCACGTCAGCCCGTGTGGTGCTGCAGACGGCGAGGCCTTCACCGGAGACAGGGCTGCAAGCCAGCGCGGAACGCTTCAGGCCGCCATCGCTCAGGAAGCGGGCCTGACGGGTCGGGGTGAGACCGGATGCCGGACGCGGCACCGGATCGCCGGCAACCACCTGAAGTGCGCCTGACGAAACGAGGGAAATCTGGTGGTCGCGCACCGTCGACGGCAACCATGTCCCAGCGGGCGCAAGCGCTATGACGGCATCACGCGCCGTTCCGGTGACCAGCACGACATCGCCAAGTTCGGACAGGCCGGCCCGCTGGCCCGATCGGATCAGATGCTCTGCCGTAAGGGCCGCTGCCTCGAGCCGGCTGCCTTCCGGCGCCTGCTGCGCGTCCTTGAGCGACATGACCGCATCGACGCCGGGCGTGGCTGACGCAATGGCAGAGCGCGAGGCGTGATTGTCAGCAACAAGCCGGATTGCAGTCTCGACCGTATCGGCCCGGCCCGCCACCCGGCCAGCGAGGGCTTCTGCTTCGGCCTGTAATGTCAGCAACAGGTTTGCGTCTGCGCGCTGGTGTTCGTCCCAGGCCTTAAGACCCATGGCGGCGGCCAGCAGGAACACGATCGCTGCCACCGTCCACTTCAGTCGTGCCGAAACCGCCGCAGACGCCGAGTCTGAGGCTTGATTTGATTGGATTTTTCCGTCCGTCTCGGTCAAGGAAGACCCCGTGCCTGCTTATGCAGGTCATTCTTTCTCAGTTTCCCTTGTCCCTCGGAATCCTTGCCCGAGCGTTAACGAATCTCACAGATTCGTTAACAGGGCTGTCAACCGAGCGCGCGGGCAACAATATCGGCAGCATTGGACGACAGACCAGCCGCCTGCAGCCGTTTGAGCGTCGCTTCAGCCGCTGCTTTTGCCTGCGGTTCCAGAATGCGCCACTGCTCGAACGCGGTCAGAAGCCTGGCGCCAAGGGCCGGATTCACCTTGTCGGCCTTAAGGATAATGTCCTCTACGGCCTGATAACCAGACCCATCGGGGGCGTGGAAGGCCGCCAGGTTCTGCACCGTGAAGGCCGCCACGACAGAGCGTACCCGGTTCGGGTTCTTAAGGTCAAAGGCCGGATGCGCGGCCAGTGACTTCACAGTTTCCGCATCGCCCGTGGTGGCTTGAAGGGCGAACCATTTGTCCATGACAAGCGGATTGTCTTTCCATGTCGCTTCGAAATCGGCGAGCGCTTCGTTGACCTTGCCGCCCTTCTGGACCGTGTAGGCCCGCAACGCCGCGAGCCGTTCGGTCATGTTGGTTGCATCATCATAGAGCTTGCGAAGCGTGCTCTGGGCGGCCGGATCCGGCGATACACCGAGCAGCACGATCATGGCGGTGCGAAGCGCGCGAATGCCAGCTTGTTCGGCGCCCGGATTGAACGGGGCCGGCGTCGGCTTGGCAAGCGTGTCCGCAATGAAGGTGGAGAGTTTCGTCGCCAGAGCCGACTGCAGTTTCCGGCGGGCTGTGTTCAGCGCCACCGCGTCGGCGGGCTGGCGCTCCAGGAACAGCTCGCCCACTTCTGGCAGGCGCGTCAGCAGCGCCGCAAAGGCCGGATCATCGACGGCGCGTTCCACCGCCCCGGCGAACGCGGTGACGAGGTCATCGTCCGGCTCGGCCTGGCTGCCTTCAGACAGAGCGAGAATTTCGTCCTTCACCAGTGACTGGACACCGTCCCACTGATTGAACGGATCTGTTTCCATACGAACCAGCGCGAGTCGTTGATCACGAGTCAACGAACGGGTCAGGCGCACGGGCGCGGAAAAGTCCCGATTGACGGAGACCAGCGGGGCTTCGGTCATGCCTTCCGGCATTTCCATCGTGATCGTAACGTCTTCGTCCTCAAGGATGGTCGTCCACTCGGCCAGATTGCCTTCTTCGTCCAGCAGCGCCATTTCGAGCGGGATTGGCACCGGCTGTTTCTCCGGCTGGCCGGGTGTGGCGGGCGTCTTCTGCTTCAGCGTGATCTCGATCTCGCGGGTCGCGGCGTTCCAGGTCTCATCGACTGTCACTTCCGGCGTTCCGGCCTGCGCATACCAGAGGCGGAACTGGGTGAAGTCTTCGCCGGTGACGTCTTCAAAGCATTTGTAGAAATCCTCGATCGTCACGGCCTGACCGTCATGGCGTTCGAAATAGAGGTCCATGCCTTCGCGATAGAGCTCTTCACCGATCATGCGGCGGAGCATGCCAATCAGTTCGGCACCCTTCTCATAGACGGTGGCGGTGTAGAGATTATCGATGGAGCCATAGTTTTCCGGGCGGACGGAATGGGCCAGCGGCCCGGCGTCTTCGGCGAACTGGCGGGCGCGCAGGCGGATGACATCCTTGATGCGCTGCACAGGGCGCGAGCGCATGTCTGCCGAGAAGTTCTGGTCACGGAAGACTGTGAGGCCTTCTTTCAGGCAGAGCTGGAACCAATCGCGGCAGGTGATGCGGTTGCCGGTCCAGTTGTGGAAGTATTCGTGGGCAACGATGCTCTCAATGGCTTCGAAGTCTGCATCCGTGGCGGTCGCCTCGTCGGCCAGAACATAGGCCGAGTTGAAGACGTTGAGGCCCTTGTTCTCCATGGCGCCGAAATTGAAGTCGCGCACAGCCACAATGTTGAACACGCCGAGATCATAGGCGCGGCCATAGGTCTGCTCGTCCCAGGTCATGGAGCGTTTGAGACTGTCCATGGCCCAGGCGGCACGCTCGGCGTCGCCCTTGTCGACATGGATGGCCAGCGCGATCTCGTCGCCGTTCATCGTGGTGAAGCTGTCGCGATAGATATCATAGTCGCCCGCGCACAGCGCGAAGAGGTAAGACGGCTTCTTGTGCGGATCGTCCCACACGGCGAAGTGGCGTCCGTCGTCCAGATCGCCCGTCTCGCCCGGCGTGCCATTCGACAGCAGGATCGGATAGGCCGCCTTGTCGGCTGCCATCCAGACATGGAAGGCGCTCATCACGTCCGGACGATCCGGATAGAAAGTGATGCGGCGGAAGCCAATGGACTCGCACTGCGAACAAAAGCGGCCGCCAGACATGTAAAGCCCCGAAAGCGCGGTATTGGCCGATGGTGCGATCTCGACTTCCGTCACCAGCGTGAACGCATCCGGCACCGAGGAGATGATCAGCCCCTTGTCGGTCTGCTCATAGGCGCCTGCCTCGAGCGGAGTGCCATCTATTGCGATTGAGAGAAGCTTCAGCCCTTCCCCGTCCAGGACCAGCGCTTCACCTGCTCCGCCTGTGCGGCGCATCCTCAGTTCCGAGCGGACTTTCGTCGCATCCGGATCGAGGTCGAACCGGAGATCCACCTGCTCGACTTCGAACGGATAGGGTTTGTAGTCGGAAAGTTGCACGGAAACGGGGGTTTCGGTTCGCATGAGGGCTCCGGGGGCTTTGGTAATCGGTCCAACCGACATAGGGAATGCTAAGGGGTGCGTCGAGGCCCCGGACACTGCCGATGACAGGTTGTCTGCTTTGCAGGCGGCCAAAGTTACAGAGGAACCGCTGATCATGGCTCGCATATTCAGGTCAGCCGCCACGCGCCGCCTCACAGGTTTCGCCGCGATTGCGCTGATGCTCGCCATAGCGATCCTGTCGCTGCTACCCGCCGGTGACCTGCCGCCGGTCGAGGGATCCGACAAGCTGAAGCACTTTATCGCGTATTCGACCCTCGGCCTCGCCTTTGCGATCTGGGCCGGACCGGGGCGCGCCTTGCGGGCCTTTGTCCTCACGATTGGCTATGGCGCGCTGATGGAGATCGCGCAGGCGCTGGCCCCGACAGGGCGGGAAGCCTCCTTTCTGGATGAAGGGGCAAACGCCCTCGGCGCCGGGCTCGGAACGCTGGTTGCACTGGCGCTGCGCCGCCTCTGACCTGACCGGGAAGGACACCGTCGCCATACTTTAATGGAAACCTTGCGGCACCCTTCCGCCGGGTCACGGCTTTCCGCGCACGTAAAGCGCGCTATTTTCGCGGAATAGAGACAGCAATGACGCCCCCGGAGCGGGGCGAAGGGAGGCCATCTACCCATGAACTTCGATTTTTCCGAAGACCAGAAATTCCTTGCCGGCGAGGCACGGAAATTCCTCGAAGCCGAAAGCGCCATTCCGGTGGTGCGGGACGTGCTGAACGATGATGACAAGGCCTATTCCGAAGGCCTGTGGAAGAAGATCGGCGAAATGGGCTGGCTCGGCACCTCCATTCCGGAAGAACAGGGCGGGCTTGGACTCGGCATGCTGGAAATGTGCGTGCTGGCCGAAGAGATGGGCCGCGTGCTGGCCCCGGTCCCCTTCTCGTCCACAGCTTACTTCCTGACCGAAGCGGTCAAACTGGCCGGCTCTGACGAGCAGAAGAACGATATCCTGCCGCGCATCGTCGCCGGTGACGTGATCGGCTGCTACGCCGCCAGCGAAGGCCCCGGCCATCCGGATGCCGCCAGCCTGAAGACCACGTTCGACGGCTCGACTGTCAGCGGCACCAAGATTCCGGTGACCGATGGTGGCATCGCAACGCACGCTCTCGTGCTGGCCAAGGAAGGGTCTGGCGCAAGCCTCGTCCTGGTCGACCTCTCGGGTGCGGGCGTCACACGCAAGACGCTTTCGACCCTCGACCCGACGCGCGGCCATGCCGAGCTGACCTTCGACAAGACGCCGGGCGTGCGCCTTGGCAAGGCCGGTGACGGAGCTGCGCTCAACGACCAGCTGATGGACCGGGCCGCGGTCCTGCTCGCCTTCGAACAGCTGGGCGGCGCCTCACGCTGCCTCGAAATGGCAAAGGACTATGCGCTGCAGCGTTACGCCTTCGGCCGTCCGATTGCCGGCAACCAGGCCATCAAGCACAAGCTGGCCGAGATGTATGTGAAGAACGAAGTTGCCCGGTCGAACTGCTTCTACGGCGCCTGGGCTCTGCTGACCGATGCACCGGAAATGCCCGAAGCCGCAGCCGCCGCACGCGTCGCCGCGTCGGAAGCCTTCTGGTTCGCCTCGAAAGAAAACATCCAGACCCATGGCGGCATGGGTTTCACCTGGGAGGTGGACTGTCACCTCTACTACCGCCGCGCCAAACTGCTGGCCGTTCAGGCTGGCGGGCCGAAGGTCTGGAAAGAGAAACTCGTGCGTGCGCTTGAGCAGAAAAACGCCGCCTAAGGAGGAAATATCATGGACTTCAACGATACACCCGAAGAAGCCGCCTTCCGCGCCGAAGCGCGTGCCTTCCTCGAAAAGCACCTGGAACTGAAATCCGGCGCCCGTCCCCGGCCCGGTTCCGGCGCGACCGCGCTGCAGCGCGCCAAGGACTGGCAGAAGACCAAGGCAGAAAACAAGTTCGCACAGATCACCTGGCCCAAGGAATGGGGCGGTCGCGGCGGCACGTCAATGCAAGCCGTCATCTGGGGTCAGGAGGAGTCGAAATTCGACGCGCCAACCGGCCCCTTCGCCATCGGCCTTGGCATGTGCATCCCGACCGTGATCGCTTTCGGTTCGGACGAGCACAAGTCGCGCTATGTCGAAAAAGCCCTGATGGGCGAGGAAATCTGGTGCCAGCTCTTCTCCGAACCGTCTGCCGGTTCTGACGTCGCTGGCCTCAAGACCCGCGCCGTCAAAGATGGCGATGACTGGGTGATCAACGGCCAGAAAGTCTGGACGTCCGGCGCCCACTATTCCGACTATGGCATTCTCCTTGTCCGGACAGATCCGAAAGTGCCGAAGCACAAGGGCCTGACCATGTTCATTGTGAACATGAAACAGGCCGGTGTCGAAGTGCGGCCGATCCACCAGGCCTCCGGCGGCCGGGAATTCAACGAGGTCTACTTCACCGATGTCCGCATCCCTGACAAGGATCGCCTCGGCGATGTCGGCGCAGGCTGGAAAGTGGCGCTCGTCACGCTGATGAACGAACGCCTCGCCGTGGGCGGCTCGCCCGGTCCGGACTGGGGCGAGATCATGGACTATGCCCGCGATCACGGCTCCCTGTCGGATCAGGCCTTCCGCGAGAAGCTGGCCGACTGGTATGTCGCGGCGCAGGGCTACAAGCTGACCAAGTTCCGAACCCAGACAGCGCTGTCGCGCGGTCAGACGCCGGGACCGGAGAACTCGATCGGCAAGATCATCACCGCCAACCATCTGCAGGACATCTGCAACTCGGCCATCGAGATGCAGGACCATTACGGCATCATCAACGAGCAGGACCGGATGCCGGGCGATGCGATCTTCCAGCAAAGCTTCATGTGGGCACCAGGCCTTCGCATCGCAGGCGGCACGGATGAGATCCTGAAGAACATCATCGCCGAACGCGTTCTGGGCCTTCCCCAGGATGTGCGCGTCGACAAGGATCTGCCTTTCGATCAGATGAAAAGCGGCTGATCTGCTGTAGTCATTGATCGTTCTGAAGACCCCGGCCCGTTCCGACTGGTCGGGGTCTTTACGTATGGAAACAGTCGTGGAACGTAACACACTCTCAAAAAAGGAGACGTCCGCCATGTTCAAGACAAATGAAGGTACAATCGACCGTGTTCTGCGTGTCATCGTCGGCTTGGCCCTGATCGCCATAGTCTTCGTCGGCCCACAGACCCCTTGGGGCTGGGTCGGGCTTGTGCCGCTTCTGACCGGCCTTGTGGGCACTTGCCCGCTTTATTCGATCCTCGGAATCCGCACCTGCAAGCTGAAGAGCTGACCTCAACCCACGCTTGATTGCGCGGGCGCAGCCACTTAGTCCTGTCCGAATGTGAATTTCGGCGGGGACTTGTTGTATGATCGGAAGACTTTCAGAGCGTGATCCGGGTGAACACCACAGGGTTGCGACCCCGCTGGAACTGTTCGTGGATCTCGCCTCTGTCATCGCCATCGCGGCGGCTGCGGCGGGTCTGCATCACGCGCTGACCGAAGCGCATTACGTGGAAGGCGTCTTCGTCTTCCTGCTCTCGTTTTTCGCCATCTGGCTGGCTTGGTTGAACTATACCTGGTTCGCATCCGCCTTCGATGATGGCAGCTTGTCGTTCAAGCTGGCCACCTTTGTCTTCCTGTCCGGTTCACTGGTGATGGCCGCCGGGGTGACGCAGCTCAACCATAATCACCTGATCAAGGTCGTGGTGATCGGCTATGTGATCATGCGCCTTGCCATGGTCTATCTCTGGTTCTCGGCGGCGCGTGGCTCAATGGCCTATCGGAAGACATGCCTGCGCTATGGGACAGGCATCCTTCTGACGCAGGTTTATTGGGTCATCATCGGCGTGTTCTTCTGGACATGGAGCCTGCCGATGATCGGCCTGTTCGCAATTGGCGCCCTGCTGGAACTGATCGTTCCCTTCTGGTCCGAACGCGCTGGCATGACGCCCTGGCACCGTCACCACGTGATGGAACGGTATGGCCTGCTGACCATTATCGTTCTGGGTGAGACGCTGCTGTCGACATCCTTCGCCCTTCGCGAGACCTTTGACGCCGGCGAGGTCGACCTGTCGCTGATTAGCCTGGCCATAAGCTCTACGCTCATCACCTTTGCCATGTGGTGGATCTATTTTTCCCGCGAAGACCAGTTGCAGGGCCGGGAACGCTGGCGGGCCTTCACATGGGGATACGCTCACATCCTGGTGTTCGGCGGCGCAGCGGCGGTCGGCGCAGGCGTTGCGGCCACCATCGACATGCTGACCCAGCATGCGCACGCACCGCTGGCTGTCGGCCACTGGACAATCGCTGTTTCAGTTGCGGTCTTCCTGATCGGCCTGACGATCGCGCGCGAAATGCTGAACTTGTCAGGCATCAACCGCTTCATCCTGCTGGCGACCGCTGTACTGAGTCTTGTGACGCCGCTCACGCCGTGGCCGGTGGAGAGCCTTGCGGGGTTGCTGTTGCTGGCAGCTGCGACACGAACGATCCGTGCCGCCAGCGACCCGAAGATTCTGGCCTCAACTGCCTGAGGCGTCTTCTACGACGGCTTTTTCGGACACGAACCCGGCAATCTGACCCGCACAATCGCGCCCGGCAGACGCGAGGGCCTGCGCCCGTTCGGCGTTGCTGGATCCAGCTGCAGGCGCTTCTGCTGCGACATTGGTCTGCGCGACCACTTTACGCGTTCCGGCCTCGACGAGCGTTGCCTCAAGACGGCAGCGGGCGAGCGTGCCAGCCAGCGTCAAATCCTCGACGCGCCAGACGAGTTCATAGTCAGACTGAACGCTCGACTCGAAGGCTACGGCAACGCCTTCGCCTTTGTCGTCGAGCGCATCCAGCATGGCGATCTGCATCAGGCGGGTCGCATTGTCAGCCCACTCCACACCGCGCACCAGACGCAGGCTACCGGCCTGATCTTCGGAGGCGATGGCCCGGCCGCCGAACAAACGGGAAGCTTCCGGTTCCCGCACAGCCACAACCGCATCAAGGGGATAGGTCGTGGCCGGAGCGGCGAAACGGTAGAGCCCTTCGGGGGCCTCCTGCTCCGGCAAAACGCTGACGCAAGCCGACAGGGCGATTGCGGCGAAGGCAATGGAAATCGAACGGATCATTTGCGTTTGTCCTCATAAGGAACCGGTTCACCCACGAGCAGGCTTTGTGGGCTCTGCTCGATATCACGGGCCAGGCGGTCCATACGGCTGATCAGAATACGGAGCTCTTGCGCCGCCATGCGGGTATCTTCCACGGCGCCTGTGGCAGGGCCTTCGAGGAGACCATTGACCAGAGACATGGTCTCATTCCCCTGCGCCATGACGGCATTGGCACTCGCGACGACATTGCTGGCCTCAACCAGCAAGGCATCGAGGCTCTCGCCCACGGTCGTCACCTTCTCGTTCGCGTTCGCTGAGAGCTTGCCGAAGGAATTTGCGGCAGTCCCGAACTCGTCAGTTGCGCTGGAAACTTTCGTCATCACGGCAGTCGCCTGATCGATCAGGCCATCATCCTTGGCGAGCTTGGCGGTGATGGTTTCAAAGTTCTGGAGCGACTTGCTGAAGGAGTCGATATTCTCATCCGTCAGCAACACCGTCATCCGTTCCATGACGTCATTCGCTTGACCGAGCACCTGGGCACCGCCCGCGACGAGTTGGTCGAGCTGGGTCTTTTCAGCCTTGATCACAGGCACCGGTTCACCGGGGCGCGCTTCCAGAAGCCGGGACGTTGCCGAACCCGCGCTGATCTGGACGAAGGTAACGCCCGTGATACCGGCCAGCTGAATGGAGGCCGTGGAATCTGTTTTGACCGGGGTTTCGCGGTCGATCCGGATGCGAGCGCGTACCTTGGAAGGGTCTGCCCGGTCGATCCGGACGGTGGAGACTTCCCCGACCTTGATCCCGATATAGCGCACGGCTGATCCGTCTTCGAGCGAGACAGGCCCCTCGAACACGATGTCATAGGCTTTGAAGTCTCTCTGGAATTCGGACTGACCCAGCCAGAGGACAAAGGCCGCGACGGCCAGTGTCGCCAGAATGACGAAAGCGCCGATGACGGCATAATTTGCTCGTGTTTCCATCGGTCCGGGTTCCCTTTCTAGTGTCCCGTCGCGGCACGGCCGCGCGGTCCGCAAAAATAATCCTGCACCCACGGATGGTCGAATGCACGCAATTCATCGATCGTTCCAACCGCCAGCACGTGTTTTTCACCCAACACGGCGATCCGGTCACATGTGGCGTAGAGCGTGTCCACATCATGCGTCACCAGGAAGACGGTGAGGCCGAGTGCCTGTTGCAGGCTACGGATCAGGGCGTCAAAACCCTCCGCCGTGATCGGATCAAGGCCAGCTGTCGGCTCGTCCAGAAACAAGAGTTCCGGGTCGAGTGCGAGGGCACGCGCGAGCGCAGCACGCTTGCGCATACCGCCGGACAGGTCCGACGGATATTTCGGGCTGGCATCAGCGCCGAGGCCAGCCATACGGATCTTCATGTCCGCGAGTTCGTGACGCAGCATCGGCGCGATCTCGGTGTGTTCCTTGATGGGAACTTCGACATTCTCGCGGACCGTCAGGTTCGAAAACAAGGCACCGTCCTGAAACATCACGCCCCAGCGCTGCTCCAGATCGGAGCGTTCATGCTCATCCAGCGTTTCAAGGCGTCGCCCGAAAACTTCGATACTACCGGCGGCCATCTCTTTCAGACCCGTGATTGCGCGCAACAGGACCGACTTGCCGCAGCCGGACGGGCCGATCACGCCGATAATCTCACCACGGCGTATATCGAGATCAAGATGCTCATGCACAGTATGACTGCCGTAAGCCGTCTTGAGGTCGCGAATGCGGATGATGATATCGTCCGTCATATGCCGAGCTTCATGTAGAGGATGGCGAACAAGGCATCGAGTACGATGACAGCGAACAACCCCTGCACCACAGAGGTCGTCGTGGCTTTTCCCAGCGACTGAACACTGCCGCCGACGCTGAGACCTTGCCGGCAGGCGATCAGCGTGACCACGAAGCCGAATATCGGCGCTTTCGACAGGCCGACCCAGAAATGCTCCAGCGGCACAGATGCCTGCAGCCTGTCAAGGAACACGCCCGGATTGATGTCGAGTGACGACCAGCCGACCACGACACCGCCGGCGATTCCGGCAATGGTTGCCACGAAGGTCAGCGCAGGCGTCATCAGCAGGAGGGCAATGATGCGCGGCGCGACGAGGATGTCCATCGGCTTCAGACCAAGCGTCTGCATGGCATCGATTTCCTGACGCATCTTCATCGTGCCGATCTGCGCAGTGAAAGAGGAGTTTGTGCGCCCCGCAAGAACAATGCCCGTCAGGACCACGCCAAACTCGCGCAGCATGGAATAGCCGATCAGCTCGACCGTATAGATTTCGAGATCAAATTCACTGAGCGTCGTGGCGCCGATATAAGCGACCACCATGCCGACGAAGAAGGACAGGAAGGCGATGATCGGCATAGCATCCAGACCCGCCTCTTCCATCACGGCCACGATGGACGTCCAGCGTAGCTTCCAGGGATTCATCAGCAACCGGAGCGTCACCGTGAGCGACTCGCCAAGGAAGGCAAGTGTCGACCAGGTTTCAGACATCACGCCCATGAAGCCCCGGCCCGTCCGCTCCAGAAGGGCAGTAAAACCATGATCGGGTGCGCGGAGCGGTGGCACGGGATCCGAAACGGCATGAACCTGTTCGATCAGACGGCGGGCAACGTCATGCTCGCCGATCACGCCTGAGCCCTCCGGCGCGGCGCGCAGTGTGCGATCCATCAGAAACGCCCCAGCCGTGTCGATACGGCCCAGACTGGTAACGTCGATTTGCAGCGGAAAGCTTGTCCTGAGGTTCCGAAGGCCATCGTCCATTGTGTTGATCGTCATGACCGTCCAGTCCCCCGTGACGCGGAGGGTGGAACGTTCGCCGCTCTCTTCGAGCGCGAAACCGGGGGACGTTGTGACTGACATCAATGGCTACTAGCCTGTTCAACCTAGCAAAACATGCTTAAGGACTGCGGACCTAAATCGATGAAATTGTAACGTTCTGGATCGTCAATGGGCAAACGAAACCTTGAAATTTCAGCGATTTCGTCACCTCTGAAGGTGGCGTTTACCATTTCGCGCGGCGCAAAGACGAGCGCGGAGACCGTTCGGGTCACTCTTTCCGAAGGCGGCAAACAGGGGCGCGGCGAGTGCGTGCCCTATGCCCGCTATGGCGAAACGGTCGACGGAGTGGTCGCATCGATCGAGGCAGCGCGCTCGCAGATAGAAGCCGGCATAGGACGTCAGGAGCTGCTTTCGCTGATGCCGGCGGGAGCTGCGCGCTGCGCGGTCGATTGTGCATTGTGGGACCTTGAAGCGAAGCTCAGCGGGAAGCCCGTCTGGCAACTTGCCGACCTGCCGGAACCCGAACCGGTCGAAACAGCTGTGACTGTTACCCTCGACACGCCGGAGGCGATGGCAGCGGCGGCGAAGACGACGCAGGGCCGGTTGCTGAAGCTGAAACTTGGCGGACCGGACGACCTGGCGCGGATCGAAGCGGTGCACGCTGCCCGGCCGGATGCTCGTTTGATCGTCGATGCGAATGAAGGTCTCAATGCGGACCAATTGCCTGCCATTGCCGGGGCCGCCGCCCGGCTCGGCGTCGTGCTGATCGAACAGCCCTTCCCTGCTGGGAAAGATGACGGGCTGATGCGCCGGCCAGGACCCGTCGCGATCTGCGCCGATGAGAGCGCCCATACGAGCGCCGAGTTGCAGGACCTTGCCCGGCGCTATGATGCGGTGAACGTGAAGCTGGACAAGACCGGCGGCCTGACCGAAGCGCTCGCCATGGTGCGCGCTGCCCGCCAATGCGGTCTGGGCGTCATGGTTGGCTGCATGGTTGCCGGGTCCATCTCATTGGCGCCAGCCGTGTTGCTGGCGGCACTGGCCGATGCGGCCGATGTCGACGGGCCGCTCTGGCTGAAGGAAGATGTGCCGCACGGGCTGGAATTCTCGGATGGCATGGTCGCCCCGCCGTCGAGAGACCTGTGGGGCTAACCCGCGCCTCAGTGCGCCGCAGCTGGCGCAGGCCCCTTGGGCTTGTCGAGCAGGAGCACGACCAGCAGGACCAGCGCAAACGACATCGACATGATCAGGAACAGGTTGTTGTAGGTCATCACGGTGGCTTCAAGCTTCGCGCGATAGACCAATTGGGCCAAGGCCGTTCCTTCCGGGTCCGGAACACCTGCCGCCTGCATGCGGGCGGTCATTGTGGACAGGAAAGTCTGCACATCCGGGCGGGACATGGAGAGGCCGCTGGCGATCAGCTGCTCATGCATCTGATTGAAGCGCAGCATCATTGTGGTCAGAACTGCGATCCCGATAGCCCCACCAAGATTGCGGCAAACCGTGAACAGGCCTGACGCATTGGCCACGCGCTCCGGCGGCAATGTGCCGAGCGCGAGGTTCGTCGTCGGCACCATGGTCAGGATCAGCCCGGCCCCGCGCAGGGCCTGTGGCCAGAACAGCTCCCTGAAGCTGGATTCCGATGTCATGTGACCATTCATCCAGGTGCCGGCTGCCGCCAGCGTGAGGCCAAAAGCCACGACAAAGCGCGGGTCATATCGCTTGGTCATGGCACCGGCGATGGGCCCGCCGATGAACATGGCGAGGCCCGCGACGCTCATGATTTCACCGATCTGCAGCGAAGAATACCCGCGTACCTGCCCGAGATAAAGCGGCAGGAGAAACACCGACCCATACAGACCGAATCCCATCACGGAGCCGATCAGAGCGCCTGACGCAAAGTTCCTGTCCTGAAAGACCCGAAGGTCCACCAGCGGCACAGGTGATGTGAGGGCACGGCGGAAAAAGATCACGCTGGCGACGGCGCAAACAATCGATGCCTTCACGATGGCAGAGCTCTGGAACCAGCTTTCGCCGGGGCCTTCGTCAATGATCCATTCGAACAGGCCGAGGAACAGCGCCATCGCAACCAGCGCTGTCACGTCGAGCCGCTTCAGGAGGGCAATCTCCCCCTTCTGTTTCGGAATGAACAGGAAGACGAGCGTGATCGCTGCAATGCCGGGAACGACATTGACCAGGAACAGCCAGTGCCAGGATGCGTGCTGCGTGATCCAACCGCCAAGCGTTGGGCCGATGGAAGGGGCGAGCGTGGCGACCATGCCAATCATGACCTGCTGCGTCATCGAACGCCCGGCCGGGAACAGGGTGAAGCTGGCCGCCATCGTCGTCGGCACCATGGCCGCGCCGCTGAAGCCCTGGATGATGCGGAAGAAGATCAGCGAGTCGAGGTCCCAGGACATCGCACAGAGCACGCTGGAAACAACGAAGCCCGCAGCCGACATGATGAACAGCCTGCGGATCCCGAACACACGATTGAGGAAGCCCGACAGTGGAATGCCGACGACTTCGGCAACGAGATAGCCGGTCTGGATCCAGGCAATCTCTTCCTGGCTGGCCGATACGCCAGCCTGGATCTGACGGATGGAACTGGCGACGATCTGGATATCCAGAATCGCCATGAACATCCCAATCACCATCGCAAAAAAGCCGATGTTGAGCGCGAGCCCTGAAGACGTCTTTTCGCGGATTGCGCTGACCATGAGGTCTGACCTTGTTGCCGGAGAGGGCGGCCTAGTTGCCGTCCACCCCTTTGGCGATGACCGTTGCCTCAACCGAGAGACCCGGCCGCATCAGACCCGATGCCAGCGCTTCATCCGAGATCTTGATCCGCACGGGAACGCGCTGGACGATCTTGGTGAAGTTGCCGGTGGCCGTGTCCATCGGGATCAGGCTGAACTGGCCTCCGGTCGCTGGGGCGACGGAATCCAGGGTGCCGGTCACTTTCAGGTCCGGATAGGCATCGACGTGCAGGTCAACTTCCTGGCCTTCGCGCATGCGCTCAACCTGGGTCTCCTTGAAGTTCGCGATGACATAGGCTTCCGATACGGGAACGATCGACATGGTCTGCTGGCCGGGGCTGAGCAGCTGGCCTTCGGCCACGACGCGGTTGGCAACGACCCCGTCAAACGGAGCGCGGAGCTCCGTCCGGGTCGCGTCCAGTTTCGCCGCATCGACGCGGGCCTGAGCTGCTTCGACCTGAGCTTCGGCGCCTGCAACGGCAGCCTTCGCGGATTTGAGGTCTTCCTCGGCGCGGTGGTAATTAGCCTGGGTCACGCTCAGTTCGCTTTGCGCGGTGGTGATCCCGGCATTGGACTGGTCGAGCGACGCGCGCGCCGCTTCGGCCTTGGTGGCAGCCGCATCAAGGCTGGCTTTGGGATAGTGCCCTCTGTCAGCAAGTTCGGTGTAGCGCTCCAGATCGGTGGCGGCGAGTTTGGAATCGGCTGCCGCAGCAACCGTGCCTGCTCTCGACTGGACGAGACGGTCGCGTTGGGCGGAAACCTGAGCGGCAGCTGTCTGGAGGTTGGCTTCAGCGGCAGCAACGCCCGCCTTGGCCTGAGCCTCGGCAGCAATGGACTGCTGAAGCGCCGCAGCGGCTTCGGAAACGCGGGTGGCATAGTCTGCCACTTCCAGCGTGACCAGAAGGTCGCCCGCTTTCACAACCTGGTTGTCGGTGACATGCACTTTTTCGACATAACCCTGCACTTTCGGCGAGATGGTCGCGATATCTGCGCGGATATAGGCATTGTCCGTGGTGATCTCGAACCGGCCAGCCACAAGCCAGTGAATTCCCTGATACCCGACGAAGAGTGCCAGCAGGAGGCCGGCGCCTGACAGGATATACTTTCGGGGATCGGACTTGAAACGGTCAACCAGGCCCTGCCCACCGGTCGAAGGAGCATCCTGAACGGGGGCATCGTTTGCAGGAGGCGCCTCAGCCACGGGTGCGGCGGGGGCGGGTGCCTTCGAGACCGGGGCATCGGCCTGGTTGAGTGCCTGTGCCGTGGGAGGAGCGGCAGCCGGCGAGGAGGAATCGCGCTTGAACGGTTGTACGGCCATGGGAGGAGATCCGTGGAGTTGGTTTCAGGGCCGTTTCATAGGCCTAAAAAGTGTAATTCATGTTACAGCGCTTGCAATGTAATCCGCATTACACCAAATTCAAGCCATGAGTGACGCCAAAAATCAAAACACGACAGTAGAAGCGGCAACCAGGGGCGCCGATGCCCAATCGCGCGCTGAAATAAGGCGCGCAGCTTTCCTTGAGGCCGCCCAGGAAGTGTTCCTCGAACAGGGCTTCGAAGCGGCGAGCATGTCCGAAATCGTTCGCCGCGCTGGCGGATCGCTCACGACCCTCTACGCCCAGTTCGGCGACAAGGAAGGCATCTTCCTCGCCATGCTCGAAACACGCATGAAGGAAGTCACCGCAGCGCTGGACGTGGAGTTGCAGACACACACACCCGTCGAAGAAGGCCTGCGCCGTATTGGAGAGCAGTTCGCCGGCAAGCTGGTCCAGCCCAACTCACTGGAACTTTATCGCCTGATCGTGGGGCTTGCCAAAAAGTTCCCGGACCTCGCCCAGACCTTTATGAAACTTGGTCCCAACAAAGTGCGAGAAGGCCTCGCGGCCTACCTTCAGGACCGGGCCGATGCCGGAGAGATCCCACAATCGGACGACTTTGAGCAGCTGGGCTCTCTTTTCCTGGACATGGTCCGCTCGCCCCTGCAGAGCCGCGCCCTGCTGAGTCAGGCGGTGCGACCGTGCGCCGAGGACGTTCGCGTAAGTGTCGAGCGCGCTGTCAGCATCTTCCTTTACGGTCTCGCCGGGAAACGCTGATCCCTTCCGCAACGCAAACAATTGCGGCCTCCCGCCTTGGCCACTACGGTCCCGGCAAACAGGGAGAGTGACGCATGGCTGACGGGCAAGTGGGCGGACTGGCAGACGGCAAGTTCGCCGCAGTACGCGAGAAATTCGAGCAGAACATTGCCGACGGCACCGACATCGGCGCCTCGTTCTGCGTGACGAAGGACGGCGAAACGATCATCGACCTCTGGGGCGGCTGGGCCGATCCCGAAAAAACACGCCCCTGGGAAAAAGACACGATCGTCAACGTCTATTCGACGACCAAGACCATGACAGCCCTGACGGCGCTGTGGCTGGCCGACCAGGGCAAGCTCGATTTCGACGCGCCGGTCGCCGAGTACTGGCCGGAATTCGCTGCGAACGGCAAAGCCGGCATCAAGGTGAGCCACCTGATGAGCCACTCAGCCGGTCTCGCAGGCTGGACCGCCCCAATGGACAAACATGATCTTTATGACTGGGACAAGGCGACCAGCCTGCTCGCAGCGCAGGCGCCGCTCTGGGAACCCGGCTCCCAGCCCGGCTATCATGCGGTCACTCAGGGTTATCTGGTCGGAGAAGTCATCCGCCGGATTGACGGACGCAGCGTCGGCACAGTTTTCCGGGAAGAGTTTGCTGAACCTATGGGTGCAGACTTCCATATCGGCCTTCCGGCCACGGAGGATTCCCGCGTTGCCGACCTGAAGCCCCCGGAAACCGGCGGCCTGAGGGAAGCCAGCGAGACCGACCTGCAGAAGGCGATCTTCAACAATCCGGACGTCGACGTCTCTGAAACGCGCACACGTGCCTGGCGCGGCGCCGAAATCCCGGCCGCTGGCGGCACGGGCAATGCCCGCTCTATCGCCAACATTCATACGATCCTGGCGAATGGCGGCGTCTCAGGCGGCAAGCGCTATCTCTCGGAGGCAGGCTGCCGCCGCGCCCTCGAATTGCAGATCGAAGGCGACGACCTCGTGTTGCGAATGCCCGTTCGCTACGGCATGGGCTTCGGTCTGGCCGGTCCGTCCATGCCCATGCTCAACGAACAGACCTGCTTCTGGGGCGGCTATGGCGGCTCGCTCGTCATGATCGACATGGAGCGCCGGATGACCGTCGCCTATGCCATGAACCGGATGCAGGGCACGACCACCGGCGACATGCGTGCCGGCATGCTCGCCGCCTTCACCATGCAGGGCCTGATGAGCTAATTTCTGGCGGAACTTCTGACCGGATTGCGTTGACCAAGGGAGGAACTGGCGATTGCGCCAGCTTTGCCCGCGCTTTGTGGCGCGGGGCCCACCCGGAGGACAGACGCGCCGATGCGGCAATTCATTTGGCTCTGCCTTCTGGCGTTGGGCGCCGTGCGTCCGGCGCTGGCGCAGACGCCGCTGGAGATCACAGCGCCGCCGCTGATCTATCGTGGCGCGCAATCGGCACCGTTGGCAATTACCGCACCTGCTCTGATATATCGCGGCCCTGAGTCTAAACCTCTGAGCATCACAGCACCGGCCCTCGTTTTTCGAGGTGCCTCGCTGCACCCCCTTACGATCAGCGCCCCGCCCCTCATCTATCGGGCTCCCTCATCCGCACCCCTTCAGATCACGGCGCCATCACTCATCTTCCGGGGAAGTGCGTCCAAACCATTCAGCATCGAAGCGCCAGCGCTGGTATATCGCGGCGCGGCGTTGAGCCCGCTGCAGATATCGGCCCCGAGTCTGATCTTTCGGGGGGCCGCGACACAAGCGGCGCAGCCACAGGCGAGCGCGCTGGAAATCATTGATCTGCCGACCGCCCCCGTCAACTCGACCTACCTGTCTCTCGACAACGCCACCGTGGATGCCACCCTGGGCATCACAGTCAAGTATCATGGCCTGCCTGAAAATCGGGGTTATGGCGGACTGATCTTCATGGATGAGACACCGCCGCGCCTTTCGGCCTGGTTCTATACCGCCGCGAACAAACCGGACGGAGAGTATCAACGCAGCAGCCTGCCGTCCTTAACGGGCAACTGGAAAGCCTGCATCGGCTTCGCACCGCAAATGGATCGTGCTGTAGCAGATGTGGCGCAATATGCCGACTGCCTGGACTTCGTGGTGGTTGGAGCAGGCAGCATTGATGCGCAGCCGACGCTGACCTTGCCAGACACGCCCCTGAAGGCCGGGCGCGACGTGACGCTGACCTTTGGCGGCCTGCCCCCCGCCAATTGCGGGATCTACATTTACGACGCGTCGGGCCAAGAGGTCGCGCGCCACTTCACCAACCGTAAGTCCGACGATGAATGGACTCTGCGGTTTGCCGAACCCGGCACGCATGACCTGACCATCACCTATCACGGCTCCGCAGTGCGAGCGCATGCCAAACTGGAGGTAATCCAATGAAATACCGTATCCTGACGTCTCTGCTTGCAGCGTGCTGTTTCGCTCTATCAGGGCTGGCCGCGCCGGACCTGTCAGGCAAATCGCCTGCGTTCGTGGCGGCCTATGAGGCCGCCTATTCCCAATGCATCACGAACGGGAAGCGTGCGAGCACGGTTCGCAAAAAGCCTGCTGAAATCGCGGCATGCGAGCAAAGTGCGCTCGCGGAGGCCACGGCTGCGACAGCCCAGACCGCTTCCACTCTGATCGACAGGGTATCCATACCTGGAATTGGGCAGACACCTGACTTGAACTTGCCGACTGTATCGCCGGATGGGCCGACTATCGTACTGACCCAAGCCAGGATGGAAGAAATGAACAGGAACATGGACCCCAACAGGATGATATTGACCATCCCGATCGACTTCCAGAACCTGCCCACGCAATTTCCCAACACCGTTCCGGACCGAAACAAACCGGACAAGATCGTCATTCTCATTCAGGCTGAAGGTGCATCGTTGACGGATGAGAACACATGGAGAGTCCTTCCAGACCGGCGGGTAGTTCTGAGGGTCGAACTCGACTATCCGGTTGATGGTAACCTGCAAACAAATCTGACGGTTCCGCTTGAAGGACCGGAGTCTGCATACGACGGATTGGACTTTCGTTTCTTTGGAAATTCTGACCGTCACCGACTAAAAATCGCAATGGTCCCGAAAATCATAGACAGATCAGGACAGGAAGATCGGTCTTTTGGGGACGCATGGGACGACGCAACATCTAAATTTCGGTTCGCTGACGTCTCCTACACTATGTTTGGCCAATTCGAGAAGGGCAAGTGGACAACACTCTATCGGTATTGGTCAGGACCAACGCCTGATGAATTCGTAACAGCCATTTCAGGATGTGGCGAACGAGGCCCAGGCATCTTTGGCGGCGGAAGTCTGGCCGAAGGTTTCGGAAACGGTCAGACTGCCCGCTCCTGCGAAGCAATTGTTCAATAGAAAGCTTGCCGCGTTACGCCGCCCCGTCCAGCAGGTCCTTGAAGCCGCTCGGCGCGTGCGGCCCCATGAAGAGCTGCTCGAAGACACCGATCCCCTCGGACGACAGTCCGCCGGGGCCGGTGTGTTTCGCCCGCACGATTTCCTGGATGTGCAGGTTTTCCGGAATGTTCCAGGCAGCGTTCGGGTCCATGTCTTCCCGTTCGACAATGAGTTGGTCGCCATGGCTCATGCCGTGCCGGAATTTCGGGTGGCCGTAACCAATGCCCTTCATCAAGAATGTGCCGATGGGCTCGAAATCCACTGTATGCGGATTTCCCGGACCGTCCTTCACGCTTAACCGCGCCTTTGCCATGCGGCGCGTTCCGGGCGCGTAGGTGACGTCCATATGCGCGTCGTCCAGGTGCAGGTGCTCCCCCTGCTTTGCCCCGTCCATGGCCAGCACGGCGCGCTTGTTCCAGGCCTCCCCTTTCGCATCGTCATTGACGTGAAAATAGAGTGACAGGTTCGGAAAGTTCGTCGGCGTCCAGATCCAGTAAAATTGCGGATCGAGCGGCGGGATCAGCGGCTGGGCATCCGGCGCACCAATCGGGCGCACGCCCCAGGAGCGGTCACGTGTCCCGGTCCAGCTATCCGGATTGACCTCGATCTCCTTGCCATCGATGCGCAGCTTGCCGGACCAGCGGCCATTCTGCGTCATGCGTGTCAGGTCCATCAGCATGCGCGGGCCCTGGCGGCGCGTGAAGCGCGGTTCCTCAACCGGAAAGGCCCGGCCCGTGAACTCGACATCCAGCGCGATGCCTTCGGTCTCTTCCAGTTTCAGCCGGATACGCTTCAGCGGCTCCAGCACCTCAACTGACATGCCACCGATGAACGTATCCATCCGCTCCATGTTCAGCGGCCGCGAGAAATAAACCGAGCTTTGCTTGCCCTCATGCAGAACAGAAATGGTTCCGTCGATCACATTGAGATGCGGATAGACCCCCATCGCCGCCGCGAAGAAGACAGATCCATCGCCGGAATACCCGTTGAAAAAATAGCGGTCGTAGAAGTTCCGGTCAGACCCGGAATAAGCGACCGGTTCGGGTGTCTGGTGGATCGGGTATTCGTCGCCGGCAGTGAGCATTGTTAGCGGTTCCTTCCTCTGGGTGACCTCTTGGCGGGCCTGTCATGCAAGCTAGGGTGTACGAGGGATGCCCAGACGACAAGGGGTGACGCAAGGGAGGTAACATGACCTGCAAGATGAATCCGGACGAAGCGAACAACTTCCTGCGCCAGGCGTTTGAAGGCCAGTCGGTACGGACTGAGATTGTCGAGATGGTAGAAGGCCGTGCCGTGGTGCGACTAAGGGCCGACAAGACAAATCTGCGTCCAGGCGGCTATATATCCGGACCGACGCAAATGTCGCTGGTCGACACGGCGGCCTATTTTGCCGTGATGACCGTGACAGGACTGGAGCCAATGGCCGTGACGAGCAGCCTGAACATGAGTTTCCTGCGCCCCTGTATCGGCGACGTCGTGCTGGCGGATGCCCGCATCATGAAGATCGGACAGTCGCTGGCCGTGATGGATGTCGACGTCCGCATCGAAGGCGCGACGAAGCCGGCGAGCCATGCGGTCGTCACCTATGCCCTGCCCCGGAGAAACGGAACCGCATGAACCGGCTTGTCGCTGCTGCGGCTGGTGTGGCCTTGATCTCGCTGGCCCTTTCACTGGGCATGCTGCTTTTGCCCCACCCGACAAATACCATCGACGACGTTCTCCTCGACACTTATTATGTCGTCTCTTCGGCCCCGTACCCGATCTCTGTCGTTGGCATGGTTCAGATCCAGGCCTTGGCAGCGATCCTCTGTGCGTCGCTCCTGTCGCAACGCCTGCCACTTGCCGGTGTTGCAGCATGGCTATTCCTTGTCGGCGCAGCCCTCGCCCTGTTCCAGCAGTTCAGCCCTGCTGTAATGGCATTCAGGCTCGCCACGCATACAATTGATCTCGGGAATCCGGATCCCTCCGTTGCCGAAACAGCCTTCATCATGTTTGAGATTGCCACCCGGATTGCCGCTGTCCTTGCTATGCCTGCCGGATGGGCAGTGCTCTGCTACGGCGCTTTACGGGCCGGAAAATCCCCTGCGGAAAAGGAACCTGCCTGATGCTGATACGTGCCGCAGCTTTGCTCGGCTTCTTCACCGTCGCCCTTGGCGCGTTCGGGGCGCATGCGCTGGACGGACGGCTGACGGCGGAAGGGACGGACTGGTGGCACACGGCGACGCTGTATGCGCTGCCCCATGCGGCAGCGGCTTTCGCAATCGGTCTGTCAGGTCGTGGCGGTCTGATCCGGACGGGCGGCTGGCTGATGATCACTGGCGCCATCATCTTTGCCGCCACGCTTTATGCGATGGCGCTGGGCGCACCGCGCTGGTTTGGCGCGATCACGCCTCTTGGCGGAGTCTTGATGCTGGCAGGTTGGGCGTGCAGTGCATTTGGCGGGCTTAAAGACCGCGCCTGAAATCAGGACGCGGCGTTGCCGACGGACGCGTATTTGTCGGCCAGACGGTCCGCCGTGTCACGTGCCGTATCGATCACGTTCGCAAACGCGTCGAGCTCCTTGTCGACCGGCGCTGTGTCTATATCCATGTCGGAACGGGCAGACACTTCACCGAGCGCGCTCTGGAAGCTGCGATAAGCCATCTGGGCACGGACGAGTGCGCGCTCATAGCTCATCACATCTGCGCGGGTCGCACCGGCCTTGCCTGCATCGCTCAGCAGCGTGTCGGCTTCCTGGCTGACAGTCCTGAGCCCGGAGCGGGCGGATTGGGTATCGTTGACGATGCGGGCGAGCACCAGGGCCGGTGCTTCGGAGCCTGCACCAATGCGCGCGGCATATGTGTCAGCGCGTTCCTGGTCGCTGGTGATGCCGTTGATCAGCGTGCTGGCGAGCCCTGCAAGGCCGCCATTCGACTTCACCCAGCCGGCATCAACCGCGTGTTCACAATAATCCGTGGAAGCAGAGCGCAAGGCAGATTGGTTCTGCGAAAGACCGGCTTGAACCAGCGCTTCGCCCGGAACCATAGAAACGGTTGCGCATCCTGCAAGAAGGCATAGGGATACACCCAGAATTACGCTACGCATCAAACAGCCACCTGCATTCTGTTTGGGCCCCAATACGTAATATTCTGTACGTATTGAATGGAACCATGTCCACCTCAGACGGCAGTTTGAACGAAATTAGGTGAAGAGTGAATGAATAGACGCCCGCCCCGCCGCATTTTGTATCCCAGACACGAAGCCCGCCGCTCCGGAAGGTTGCGCGTCTCAGATATCCACGAAATCTACTGGGAAGAATCAGGCAATCCCAACGGCCTGCCCGTCGTTGCCCTTCATGGCGGTCCCGGAGGCGGCTCAAGCCCCGAAATGCGGCGCTTTTTCGATCCTGAGCGCTATCGCATCTTCCTGTTCGACCAGCGCGGATGTGGACGCTCCACACCACATTCCGAGCTTCGCGAGAACACGACCTGGGACCTGGTGGACGATATTGAGGCACTGCGTGAGCATGTTGGCGTCAATCAGTGGCTGGTCTTCGGCGGATCGTGGGGGTCCACCCTGTCACTCGCCTATGGGGTGACTCATCCGGAGCGGACGCTGGGTCTGGTCCTGCGCGGCATTTTCCTCGTCTCGAAGCCTGAGATCCAGTGGTTCTATCAGAGCGGCGCAGGCCGCCTGTTCCCGGATGCGTATGACCGCTACATCGCACCAATCCCCGAGGAAGAACGCGGTGACCTGCTGATGGCGTTCCACCGGCGCCTCACGGGCAGCGACAAGCAAGCCCGCATCGATGCGGCACGCGCATGGTCGCGCTGGGAAGGCGAGACGCTGTCCATCAAGGGCCCGCTCACAACGCCGCCGCGCTTCAATGAAGACGACTTCGTCGATGCCTTCGCCCGCATCGAATGCCACTATTTCGTCAACCGGGGCTTCTTCGCCACCGATGACTGGCTGCTCCAGCAATGCGGCGAAAAGCTGAAGGATATTCCCGGCGTCATCGTGCACGGGCGCTATGACGTGGTGACCCCGCTGTCGACCGCCTGGGCCTTGTCGAAAACCTGGAAGAAGGCCGAGCTGCATATCGTGCCGGATGCTGGCCACTCTTCCATGGAGCCCGGCATTGTCGATAAGCTGATCCAGGCGACCGATTATTTCGCGGAAGTCTACGCAGGCCGCGTCCGCGCCTGACCCCTGCCCCAGCCGGATCACATAGAAACGGGCCCTCCACATGGTGGAGGGCCCGTCTTTATATGGTCCATATACGGTGTTTAAATGGTGTTCTGCATGGTGTGGGACGCCCCCCACCAGGCCCCTTTATTCTGCGGGCGGCAGCTCATAGTTCGGGCCCAGAAGGGACTCCAGGAAGCCCGGCAGCTGGACGTGGTACTGGTCCTGGATCTTGTCGAAGAAGCCGAAGAACAGGACGAACCCGACAAAGGCCGGCACGAACCAGCGCATCAGGAAGCGCCAGATGTTCATGATGCTGCCCTCGCCGAGTTCGGACTCGAGCATGTCACGCGACAGGACCCAGCCTGCAAAGACCGCCACCAATAGCCCCCCGAGAGGCAGAAGGACGTTGCCGGTGATGAAGTCCATGAAGTCCAGATACTCGGTCGAGAACACATAGGCCGCCCCGACGAGCCAGAGCATGAAGCCAACGCCGGTTGCCGCGCCAAGCCGTGTCACGCCCTGGCGCTCTTCCAGCCATGAGACCGAAACTTCCAGCAGCGAGATCGACGAGGTGAAGGCCGCGAACAGGGCCAGCGCGAAGAACAGGATCGCCATGATGAAGCCGATCGTCCCGAGACCGCCCAGCGCCACAGGCATCGACACAAAGAAGAGGCTTGGCCCGCCAGCCGGGTCGAGACCCGCCGCAAAGACGACCGGGAAAATCGCAAAACCGGCGATCAGCGCCACGAACGTATCAGATCCCGCCACGATCACGGACGCGCGCGGGATGTTGGTGCCACGATCAAGATAGGCCCCATAGGTGATCATGAGGCCGACGCCAACGCCGATCGAGAAGAAGGCCTGCCCAACCGCCTCAAGGAACGTCTTGAAGCCGACATCTTCCCATTTCGGCTGGAACAGGAAGGCGAACGTCTCTGCCGCATTGCCGCGCGTCAGCGAGAAGCCGACGATCACGAGGAGGATCACGAAAAAGGCCGGCATCAGGATGCTGGCCGCCTTTTCAATGCCGCCCTTCACACCGCGGCCGACAATCGCGACATTCGCCGCGATAAACAGCGCGATCAGCAGCAGCATGTACCATTTCGACGCCAGCGGATGCTCGCCCTGACCGATCACATTGGCAAAGTTCGCACCCGATGCCGCAGCATCCATGCCGGCAAAGCCGCCCTTGAAGGCCTGGATCGCAAAGGCCAGCAGCCAGGCTGAGATCACCATGTAGAAGGACAGGATGAACGTCGCCGTGATCGTACCGACCCAGCCAACAAAGCCCCAGTTCTGGCTTTTGCCCTCAGCGCGCGCGAGCGATTCCACACCCTCGACGGCGGACATGCCGGATTTGCGGCCCATGCCATATTCCGCCATCAGTACCGGCAGGCCGATCAGGATCACACACGCAATGTAGATCAGGATGAAGGCGCCGCCGCCATTCTCACCGGCTGTATAAGGGAACCGCCAGAAATTACCGAGACCGACCGACGAACCGACGGCGGCCATGATAAAACCAAAGCGCGAGCTCCACGTCTCGGACTTGCGAGCGATTGTCGCCATATTCCCTCTCCCCGGGGTATAATGTTTCGCGGGAAACTATAGACGACGAAATAAAAATCAACGCCGACTGCTGCGCTCGGGTTAGAACAACCCTGTCGTGTTGAGTTTGTCGTCGCGATGCAGATAGACCGACAGGACCAATCCGAAACATGACATCGCGGTCAGCATCGCTGTGCCACCGTACGAAATGAGTGGCAACGGCATACCCACGACGGGTAGCAGGCCAAGCACCATGGCGACATTGAAGACCACGTAGAAGGCGACCGTCGCGGCGGCCCCGGCGGCAGCGAAGCGGCCAAAACTGCTGGCCGACTGGAAAGCCGTATAGAGTGACCAGCCGAGCAGAATCGCAAAGCCGACCAGGATGGCCGTTGCGCCGAGGAAGCCGAACTCCTCCGCGATCACCGTGAGGATGAAGTCGGTATGTTGCTCGGGCACATAATCCTGCTGGGACTGAATGCCCTGCAGCCAGCCCTTGCCGTTAAGGCCACCGGCGCCGATGGCGATCTTCGCCTGCTCGATCTGGTAACTCTCGCCAAGCGAGGTCGACGCACCGCTGGAACCAAACAGCTGAGCCAGGAACGTATCGACTCGCCCGCGCTGATACGGTTCCAGCACGAACAGGTAGACCGGCCAGACCGCCGCGGCTGCCGCCCCGACCCCTGCCAGAATGACCCGGCCGGACAGGCCAGCAAGAAACACGACGATGCCGCCAGATGCGATAATGGCGAGCGCGGTGCCAAGGTCAGGCTGCATGAAGACCAGTGCTGCCGGGATCAGGATGATTACCGCGGCGCCGATATGGATGAAAAAGCGCGAGCCATTGACGCCCAGCATCCCATGATAATACCGCGCCAACGCAATGATCACGGCAAGCTTTGCGAACTCTGACGGCTGCACCCCGATCGGACCGATCTTGATCCAGCGCTGCGCGCCGCCCCCCGTTGTGCCGAAGAATTCCACTGCCAGCAGCAGAACAATGGTCCCCAGATAGGCGAGCCAGGACAGGTTCATCCACCAGGAGAGCGGCAGCAAAGCCAGTACGATCATGATGCCGAAACAAATGACGAAGCGGATCAGCTGCAGCTTCCAGAGATGCTGCTCGGCCGGGTTTGTGTAGGCGGATGAGTACAGCATCGCGATGCCGATCAGCGCCATGGCGACGATCAGAAGGATGACGCCCCAGGGCAGGCGCGCAAGATTGCCCAGAACGCCGGAAGATGTGTCAAAGCTGAGCGACCGCGCGGTGCGTGTCCGCGCCTCGCCGCGGCTGTACCCGCTGAAGCCGCCATCGCTACTCATGTCGGTGTGCCTTCTTCTTCGGAAGGTTTGATCGCGGCGCTCTTCGTCCAGACGGGCTTGCGGCCGCTATTGGTACGGATGGCGTGGGCGAGGATGTCGCGCGCCACCGGGGCTGCAGCGCCGGAGCCGCTCTCGCCATGCTCGACAACGATGGCGCACGCATATTTCGGATTGTCCGCCGGCGCATAGGCGACGAACAAGGCGTGATCGCGCAACTCGCGCTCGATATTGAGCCCCTTGCGGATACCGCTGTCGCGCTCAGCTTGCGAAATCCGGCGAACCTGCGCGGTGCCCGACTTGCCAGCGAGGCGCGGTCCGCCGAGGCCGAGGTCACCCGAACGGTAGGCCGTGCCGCCGCCTTCGGAGGTCACGCCGTACATGCCGGACTGCATGAGATCCATGATGGCCGGATCGAGCGGCGCATCCAGCGTGTGCTCATCCGGATCCTTCGGACCAAGCCCGATCATGTTCGGCTTGAGCGGCTTGCCGTCCGCAGCAATCCGCGCAGTCATCAGGGCCAGCTGGAGCGGGGTCACCCCCAATTGCCCCTGCCCGATCCCGAAGTTCAGCGTTTCACCTTCAAACCACGGTTCCTTGCGAACCCGTAGTTTCCACTCCGGATCCGGCACGAGGCCGCCGCGTGCGCCAGTCATACCGAGTGACCAGGCCTCTCCGAAGCCAAACTTGCGGGCTGTGTCGGCAATCGCCTGCGCGCCGGTGCGCCGGGCGACTTCGTAGAAATAAACGTCGCACGAACCCTTGATGCCGCCGTGCAGGTCGACGGATCCGTGCCCGCCCTTTTTCCAGCAGTGCCAGGTCCGATTGCCGAAATGATAGTAGCCGTTGCAATGGACCCGGTCGGTCGGCTTGATCGCGCCGGTCTCCAGCGCAGCTGTCGCAACGACCATCTTGAACGTGGAGCCCGGCGGGTAAACGCCGCCATGAGCGCGAGGATAGAGCGGCGCACGCGTGTCATCGCGCAAAGCCGCGTAATCCGTTCCGGAAATCCCGTTGACGAAATCATTCGGATCGAAGGCTGGCGTCGACACCATCGCGAGCACATCGCCGCTCTCGACGTCCAGCACGACGGCGGCCCCGCTCTCACCCGCGAACCGCTCAATGGCAACGCGCTGCAGGTCCATGTCGATCGTGATGAAGAGGTCCTTGCCCGCTTCCGGCGCAAGACGCTCATCCGGGATCTGATCAATGACGCGGCCCGCCGCATTGGTGACCAGTTTCTTGAAGCCCGGTTTGCCACGCAGCCATTCCTCGGCGAAGCGCTCCATGCCCTGACGGCCGGTGCGCATGTCGGGATGGCGGAACATCCGCTCAATGGTCGTTGCCTCGTCGGTTGTCTTGCCTTCAGTCAGCCGGTCGAGATCGTCCTGGCTGGCGCGCGCGACATAGCCGAGCACGTGGGCAAAATCACGCCCGCGCGGATAGGAGCGCGTCAGCGCCATCTCCACCTGAACGCCGGGCAGTTCCGCCGCGTGCACATTCATGCGCGCGAAGTCTTCATAGCTCAGTTCGTTCGCCACGATGACCGGCAGGAAGGCCGCGCGGCGAAGACGCGCACGGTGGATGTCTTCCATCACACGCTCGACATGCGTGTCGGACAGATCGATCAACCCGCCAATTGCTGCGATGGTCGCCGCCGGATCTTTCAGCAGCTCCGGGATGACCGCGACACGTCCGGCGCGCCGGTGCGAAGCCAACGGCTTTCCGAACCGATCCAGAATGCGCCCGCGCTGCGGCGGGGCAAGTTCCAGCTTGATATGGTTGGCATTGGCAAGCGCGTCATACTTCTCGCCTTCCAGGATCTGAAGCTGGAAAAGGCGCGCAACAAGGCCCGCCCAAACGACACCGCCGCCGACGCCCGCCATCAGCACACGGCGGGAAAATTCCTGATCCGGATGGAACGACTTGCTCATGTCGCCTGCCCCACGGATTCGCCCGGCTTGCGTCCGAGATCGAATATCTTGTGGACCAGTGCGTAGAGCATGCCGGTGGTCAGCATGGCCGCGATCAACGGCACCACGCGCACCGCATGATCCTCCAGGGTCGAGGCCATCAGCCACAGAACAAGGAACGCGCCTGCAAACAGCATGACCGAAGCCACAATTGCAATCAGCGGCTCACTGGTGACGTCGAACTCGCTCGCGATGGCCGTGCTGGCCGCATAGGTCAGCAGGTTGATGACTTCGAAACTGCCGAAGGGCGCATGAAAGATCACATCCTGAATGGCGCCAAACGCGATCAGGGCGATCATCGGCCGGATCGACAAGCCGACCCTGCCCCAGCCGACCGCGCCCCAGAGCGCCGCATGCGGCCAGGCAAAGGACAGCCCGAAAATGTCGTTCCGGGTCAGGCCGAACAGGCCCACAACCGTGATCACGAAACAGCCAAAGGTAAGCCGGGCGCTCGGACCCGACTTCGACCAGAGGCTTTGCTTGCGCCGGGCTGACGAATTGCGGGGCATTAGCGGCGCGCCCCCTGTGCCGGACTGGCCGTCACAGATCCATCCGCCGGCAGGAGGTCCCCGGTAGAAATTGGACGGTCGATGGTCGGCGGCGGGATCAGCTGGACATAGCCGCTGGAGCCTTCGCTCATCGCGTATTTGACACGCCAGTCATTGCCCGACTGGTGCACTTCGCCAACGATCAGGCCGCGCGGAAACGCGCCGCCTTCCGCCGACGTGAGAATGCGCTCGCCTTCGATGAAGTCACTTCGCTCGGGCAGATCGGTGAGCGTGCCGGAACTGGTCGAGCCACCTTGCATGATGGCATGCACGCCGGACACTTCGCCGATCACGGGCACGCGGCTGTTGAAGTCCGTCACCAGCAGGATGCGGGAAGACCGTTCGCCCAGCTGGATCACCCGGCCGACCAGGCCGCCCTCGTTCATCGCCACTGAGCCGGGCTCGACTCCATGCGAGCGGCCCGCATTGGCCAGCAGCGTCTGCGCAAACGGGCCTTCGCTTTCGGAGGTCACGCGCGCGGTGACGCCTTTGACCGGCGGCTCGCCCATCAGGTTGAGAATTTCTTCGTAGGCTTCCAGGCGCTCGGCCATCGAAATCGCGGCTGCCTTGTAACGCGAAAGATCACGTACCTGGGCTTCAAGATCACGGATACGCGCTTCCTGCGCAGCACGACCGGTCAGACGGGCCCAGATACCGACCTGTTCGCCGCCACCAAGACGGTCGCCGACAGAAGCGCGCACAGGATTGAAAACATTGCGGATTTGCGGTGCGGACTGGGCAATAATCAGCGCCGCGAAGCCAAAAATAAGCACGCCAAGAACAAGGCGCTTGGGGGAGCGCCGGACGCCTTTCTGAGCTGACCGGCCCGAACGTGCCATATGGCGGGTCCTCTGTATTTGCTGGTTATAACGCCCTTAGACCTCCGGGGAGAGGACATTCCGCATCTTGGAGAAGTTTTCGAGCACATGGCCGCAACCATTGACCACGCAACGCAACGGGTCATCGGCGATCATCACTGGCAGCTGGGCCTGCTCGCGGATCACCGTGTCGAGATTGCGGAGCAATGCGCCGCCGCCCGTCAGCACGATGCCACGGTCGACAATGTCAGCTGCCAGTTCCGGCGGCATGGCTTCCAGTGCGATCTTCACAGCGTCGATGATGTCATTGACCGGCTCCGAAAGCGCTTCGGCGATCATGGCTTCGTTGATCTCGGTCTCTTTCGGAACGCCGTCCAGCGTGCCACGGCCGCGCACGGTCAGCGACATGCCCGTGCCGTTTTCCGGCGGCTGGGCCGTGCCGATTTCCTTCTTGATCCGTTCGGCAGACATTTCGCCGATCAGGATCTTCTGCTCGCGGCGCAGATAGTTGACGATGGCCTGGTCCATCTTGTCACCGCCAACACGCACCGAGCGCGAATAGACGATACCGCCCAGCGACAGAACGGCCACTTCCGACGTTCCGCCCCCGATATCGACCACCATGGAGCCAGCCGGATCATCGATTGGCAGGCCGGCGCCGATGGCGGCTGCCATGGGTTCTTCGATCAGATGCACTTCGCGGGCACCAGCCGCGAGGGCTGACTGGTGGATGGCGCGGCGCTCGACGCTGGTGGCGGAGCTGGGAACGCAAATGATGATGAGGGGAGACACGAACGCCCGGCGGTTGTGAACCTTCCGGATGAAGTGCTTGATCATTTCCTCGGCGACTTCGAAATCGGCGATCACGCCATCGCGCATCGGGCGAATGGCTTCCATGTTCACTGGCGTCTTGCCGAGCATGTTCTTGGCCTGCTCGCCAACCGCGTAGACGATCTTGCGGCCGCCTTGTGTCATGTACGCGACGACGGAGGGCTCATCGAGCTTAACCCCCTGCCCCTTCACATAGACCAGCGTATTCGCCGTACCGAGGTCGATGGCCATGTCCGTAGACAGCATGCCGAGGAGGCTACCAATCATGTCTTACCGCGCTCTTTTCCTGAGCGGCCAGGCGACAGATCCTGGCGCGCGTGTGTAATTCTCTACACAGCCCCATAGACCCATTGCCGTTAACGCCGCTTTAATGCAAGGGACGGCGCGCAGATAAGTGGTACGATCCGTTCCTATATGTGAGTTCCGTTGGTTTTATTGAAGATTCAAGACGACCGGCCACGTCACCCGCAAAGAGCGTCGAACGTACCGTACACCAATCGTTAATCTAAGGTTAGCGCAGCTTAATCTTCTGCCTTATTCAGCTGGAATAACCTGCCAGCTTTCTGAGTCGAACTCGCGCATTACGGCTGCATACTCCGTGGTCTTGCCCGACCAGTTATTGGTCACCTTGCCACTTTCAGTCTTGTACCAGCTCGCGCAATCGCCTGCCCAAACCGTCTTGCTGAGGTCGGCCTGCAGCTGGTCATTATAAGCCTTCATCGCTTCCGGTTTTACGTCGAGTGCGGCGACCTCGTGCGCGGCAATCCGGTCGATCGCCTTCAGCACATAGCCAAGCTGGTGCTCCACCATCAGGATGATCGAATTGTGCCCGAGATTGGTGTTCGGCCCATAAAGCAGGAAGAAGTTCGGGAAGCCCGGCACCGCGACGCCCTTATAGGCCTCAGCGCCCGCCTTCCACGTCTCGTTCAGGGATACCTCTTCCCGCCCATAGACATGCATCGGGGTCAGGAATTCGGTCGACTGAAAGCCGGTCGAGTAGATGATGACATCGCAATGGCGCTCCACGCCATCTTCGCCGATCACGCCTTTGGGTGTGATCTCCCGCACGCCCTGACGCAGCAGCTCGACATTCGGCTGAACCAAGGCCGGGTAATAGTCGTCAGAGATCAGGATCCGTTTGCAGCCTGGCTCGAAGTCCGGCGTCAGCAGCGCCCGTTTCGCCGGGTCACTAACCTGGTCGTCGAGGTGCTTCAGACACATTTTCTTCAGCGCTTTCGACATGCCGTTCTCCCCCTGAAGGAAGGCCGAGAAGCCGAAATCGGCGAAGGCGCGGATGCGCCAGCGATACCAGTTGATGCGCCAGGGCTGTTTGGCGAAGGCCTGCTTGTCGGCTGCATTATACTTGCGGTTCCCGCGCGGGCGGCACCAGGCGGGCGAGCGCTGGAAGTTGATCAGCTTGCCGACGCGCTTCTGGATTTCCGGCAGGAACTGCACCGCGCTCGGCCCGTTGCCGATGACGCAGACTGTCTTGCCGGTGAGGTCGACCGAATGGTCCCAGCGCGCAGAATGGAAGGACGGACCTTCGAACCGGTCTTTGCCCTTGAAGTCCGGGATGGAGGGAATGTTGAGCTGGCCGAGCCCGGAGACAAGCACATCCGCTGTGTGCGTGGCGCCATCCGCCTTGGTCAGCGCCCAGGTGTTCGTCGCCTCATCATAGCGGCAATCGGTGATCTCGGAATGGAAGTGGCAGTGCTGGCGCACGCCGAACTTGTCGGCGAAGTCCTCAAAGTACTGGAGGATCTGCGGCTGGAGTGACCATTTATAATCCCAGTCCGGATTGGGATCGAAGGAATAGGAATAGAGATGACTCGGCACATCACAGCCGCACCCCGGATAGGTGTTGTCCCGCCAGGTGCCGCCGACGCCTTCGGACTTCTCGAACAGATCGATGTTCGAATAACCCGCCTCTTTCAGCTTTGCGACCGTTGCCAGCCCGCTCATGCCAGCGCCAAGCACGGCGATGCGCAGCTTGTGCCCGTCAAATGACGCTTCCATTCCCTTTTCCTCCGCCTGATGGTCTTTTCAGGCGATAGTGTCACGGGGCAGGCGCCGGTCAACACATCCCGCGAGGGGAACGGTGACGCTTAATTGTCGGGTATAACGCGGTAGAGGCGTCCGGAGGAGACACCCGGCGACATAGGCGCAACGGGCTGCAACCATTCGGGCACATCTCCTGCGCTCAGCCGGGCGAGGAACCCGTCCGGACGAAGCCGAGCAAATGTCGTGTTCTCTGCCGCGCCCGGACACATCAACACATAGTCGACTTGGTTCTCTGCGAGCAGCGCAGGCACCTCATCCGGCGGCAGGCCAAAGGCTTTCAGGCTGGCTGCGATGCCGGCTGTATCGCGGTGGTAATTGGCACTCATCACCGAGTGCGCGGTCCGGTTCAGCAATAGTGCGCCGACATTCGCATCCGACAGGATCATGCCCGGCGGTACGGAGCTCAGAGCCGTGAGCGTGTCTTCCGAGAGGCAGGCCACCTCCTCTGCTTTCGCCTCCGGCGCCGGGGCCAGAATAGCGGGCGGCAGAGCCCAGAGTGCGGGGTTCGCAAGAACCAATGGCGCCAGATAGGCGACGCGGTTGCCGCCTTCTTTCCGGCCGGCGTCGTAAACCTGCATCACCCACATTGCACATGGCACAATCGCGAGCAGGCTGGCGAAAACATAGAACCTGACCTGATACAGCATCAGAATGATGCCGAGCGAGAGCAGCAACGCAAACAGGAGATGCGTACGCGTATCCCCGCCGCGCAAAACTCCCCTCACCGACGCGGCAAGGCCAACAAGGCTCGTACCCATGGCATAGGCGATGAAGGTCCAGTTCCCGCCGCCCTGCGCGAACATGGGGCGGGCTTCAGTAATTGAGTTGAACCAGATCTCGCGAACGTCCGGCGCCAGCACGTCCAACGGGTTTGCGAGGCATTGCGGTCCCTGGAAAGCAAACACCACACCGCACGCGGCACCGACCGCAACAAGACCAACCAGCCGTATGCGCAAGCTGTAGCCGGACAGGAACATCGCGCTCAAGGCCAGACCGCCGCCGCCAACCGCAAGGGCCAGAAAACTGATGATCGACAGGCTGTCACAATAGACCCGCCCCCAATGGGACGGCGGCACGGTGCCGAAGAAGCAGACTGCAATTGCGACTGCCAGCATCGCGCCGAATGCGACCGTTCCCCGCCGCACGGTTTCGCCCCGGATTGCCCAGTCCAGCGCGTGGAAGCCACAAAGTACCGCTACAAAAGGATAAAGCTCAATGCCCACGGCCACAGACAATGCCAGCATGACAGCGCTGAGCGCCATGCTGCGCGGCGCGACAAGTCGATCCAGCGACGCCCCGACGGCAACAGCGAGGAACCCTAGCTGAAGGTTGTGATGGTCAATCGCCCCGGACAGGAAACGGAAATGCGCGAACAGGACGGGCAGCGCGACAATGAACGTGAAGACGAGTAACTTCCCATCACCGAGGTGCCGGGCCGCCAGCGCGAGCCCCGCAAGAACGATCAGCAGGCTGAGCGGCGGCCAGGCGGTAATCGCCCAGGCAAGCGCCGTCTCGCTCGGCAGGAACAGGTCGAACAGTGCAGTCAGGGTCAGGATTGGTACATCGGGAATGCGAGACCAGTGCATAAGTGTGCCGCCCTGCGGGCCAAGGCGATACTGGAACAAATCGAACCAGCCCTGCCCCGCCAACAAGTCCTTGATCTGCACGAGGCGCATGACATCGTCGCCGTCCGGTCCTGGCTGACCAAGGCGTCCTTTGATCAGGCTGACCACCACAACGCTGAGGAAGATCGTCGCGGCCATAGCCCATGCCCAGAGCTGTGCCGTGCCGGAAATGCTGCGTGTTGACGTCATATCCGGTCCTGTCCCGTGCCCGTATCAGACGGTAACCATAGGCGGGCTAGGTATAGGAAAGGCTAAAACGCGCCATCCCGTGACAGGTTGAAGGAATTCCGGGCACTGGCCTGTGGATATCTGGTTACGGCCGGAACTCCGTGCAGAATGATAGCGAGACAGATACCGGGTCGCCCCATCTGCCTGCCGGGCAGAAACTAAAGCCGCGACAGCAGGTTCGCTGGTAAAGAACAGGTAAATCCGGGACCTGAAATCTCTATTCCATGTGAACTATAACTTATCTCAGTTGTGATTAGGTGGCCCCATGACCAGTGCGGCGACCCGTTTCACGTTTCTTGACCTGATCCTCTTCGGTTCCCCGAAGATCGATGAGAGCGTGCGCGGGCCGATGAACCTGCACATGCTGAGCCGGTTCCAGAAATACAAGATCCCGATCAGCGTCATAACGCTGATCAATGCCACCATCCTTCTGGGCATGTTCTCGGCCAGCCGCGAAAGCGGATTTTGCTGGACCGTGTTTGCTTGGTGGCTTCCGATCGCTTTCTATTCCGGCTTTATGTTCTTCAGCGGCCTGAGACCACTTGACCTCGACAGTGGTCGCGTCCCGTCTGGCCGATTTGTAAAGAAGGCTGAAATCGGCTCCTTCGTGCTCGGCCTGTGGTGGACGGGCCTGATGCTGGTGCCTCTGGAAAAGACCGAAGCCCAGCAGCTGACCATGATCGGCGTATCGATGGGCATGTGCTGCGGCGTGGTAGGCTTCACTGCGCCAATGGTGGGTGTCGCGGCGCGCTACATGACGGCGGCCACTGTCGTCCAGCTGCTTGGTCTGCTGCAGTATCATACTGCAACGGCAATGACGGCTACCCTGTTCGGCCTGGCCTTGTCGATCGCCTTGCTTGTCAGTTCACGGAACTTCTTCCAGTCGACGCTGGAACTGGTTGTGTCGCGCACCGAAACCGAACGCGCGCACGATCTGCTCAAGCAGTCGCTCGAAACCTCGCGGCACGGCTTTGCCATCTTCACCGAAACCGGCGAGCGCCTGGTGGCCAATACCTATCACCAGAATTACTTCCCGGATTTCGTGCCGAGCGCAGCCGATCTCGGCACCAAGGAAATCTCGGTCAAAGGCAGCGACTGGTTCATCCGTTCGGTGACCCAGTCGGCCAACCGGAACTTCATCGTCACACACACGAACATCAACCTGCAGAAAGAGACGCAGCGCTCGCTTCTGGCTGCGCAGGAAACGATCAATGACGCCCTGGGTGCCCGGTCGCGCTTCATCTCGCGCGCTTCGACCGACCTTGCCGGCCCGCTGAAATATATCATGACGCTGGCCTCAGCCATGTCGTCCGGCTCGCGCATCGAATTCTCACGTGAAGAGATCCGCAGCCATTGCGACAGCATCGACAAGGTCGCCCGCGACCTGCTCGACCTGGTGCGCGATATTGAGGACTATGCAGAAGGCGAGACTGGCGGCACCTTCTCCAATGAAGCGCCGGAAGACCTGCGCGAGCTGCTCTCGCCCGACCAGCTCTGGGCGGCTGCGACCTGGGAGAAAGCAACGTTCGACCGTATCAAGGTGTCGATCCCGCAGGATCTTGGCGTCGTGATGATCGATGGACCGCGTTTTACGTCCACTGTGGTCAAGCTGCTCAAGCGCGCCTCCATGGTCTCCATTGACCCCGTCGTGCTGACCTGTACGCCAGACGATGAGAACCGCATTCATGTCACGATTGTCGACCGCGGCCGTCCGCTGAGCCCGGCAGAGGTTTCCGACTTCTTCGAGCCCTATGGCGACGAAACCCGCCCCGGCACCAATCAATATGTGACCCGCGGCCTGGAGCTGGCGCTGATCAAGAAATACCTCAACAGCCAAGGCGCCCAGATTGCCGTGAGGCCGCTGAACAAGATCGGCAACGCGATCACGATCACGCTGCCGTCGTCGGCAACCGTGGGCAACCTGACCGACCGCAGCAGCCTCCCCGCATTAGGCGACGGGAATCCTGCCGCTCGCCGCACTGTAAACGGTTGAACGACCTTCCCTACCAAAACGCGCAAACTCTGACACACAAGCGACAGCATTCGCCTTGCATCGGCGACGCAATGGGCTAGTCCTATCTGCCAGTGCTGTTGTGAGTATTTCAGATGAAGCCGGGCGGTAAGCGCATCGCCATTCTCGGCGCAGGCCCTGCTGGCCTGACGTTCGCGCGCCTGCTGATAGAGCAGAGCGGACATTCTGTTACGCTGTTTGAAAAATCCCACCGCGTCGGCGGCAAATCCCTGAGCGTGTTGCAAGGCGAAGACCTCATCGAGTTCGGCACCTGCTACACGATCATGTCGCACCGTCGCGTCATGGAGTGGATGCGCGCCGACGGCATCACCATCCAGAAAATCGTGCCGCACAAGATCGACGGCGTGCCTGCCCGCGACTTCTTCAATTCCGGGCCGGGCGCCCCACTGGCTGTGCAGGGCATCCGCTACGTGCAGGCGCGGCGCAAGCTGCTGAAAGCGCTGGAGTCCGACGCGCCGCCACAAGCGGCCCTTGATGAGGCCGCAACACCGGCCATCGAATGGCTCCGCGCACGCAAGCTCGGCAAGATCGAGAAGATGATGATGCGTACGGTCACCGGCATGGGATATGGCGACCTCAAGACCGTGCCGATCCTGCACGCCATGCGCTGGGTGGATATGGACCTGATCCTCTCCGGCACGCTCAACAAGATCTATATGCCCGTCGAAGGCTGGAGCGAGTTCTGGGAACGCCTCGCCGCGAAACTGGATGTGCACCTTGAAGCGCAGGTCCGCCAGATTGATCGCACCGTCAACGGCCACAGGATCGTGCTGGCGGACGGCACGGAAGAACATTTCGACGCACTCGTCTGCGCCATGCCAGTCGACCGGTTCTCGGCCCTGCTGGAGCCGACCGAATCAGAACGTGTCGTCGGCGACTCGATCCAGTGGGGCGGCTATGCCACGACCCTAATCTCTTCGGAGGACTGGTTCCAGGAGCAGATCGAATACTATAGCGAAACCTGCCTGCCCGGCGTTGAGCCCGGTTTACTCATGTCTGCCCGGCGGGAGGGCTATGATGCGGGTCTCGGCGGTCATCTCTACATCGCCAACCAGCTGCCCGGCACGTATTCGGGGTCGGAACTGATCGAAATCCTGCGCGAAGAAGTCACCAAGCGTGGCGCCACGATCAATGCCGTAATCCAGCAAGAAATCTGGGAGTATTTCGCGGAATATAAGCCGGAGGCGATCAAGGCCGGTCTCATCGCCCGCATGCGTCAGATGCAGGGTGAACGCGGCACCTGGTACACCGGCGCGAGCTTCTCGCATGAATCGGTCGCGAATATCTGCATCCACAATGAGGCTCTTGTGCCGAAGATGCTGAAGGCGCTGGGCTGAGGCTGCTTGCCCTTCAACCTATTCCGTTATGTCCGCCGGGTAGAGGTTGATCGACACCGACAGGTAGCCGTCTTTCGGATTGAGCTGAATCTCGCCTTTGCGGTGCCCCTTCCCACCGAATATCACGCTGCGGATCTTGCCATGAGAGTTGTCGTACAGCGCGAACCCATCGGCTTTGTACGTCGCTTTCAGCGCCGCGAAGCTGGCATCCACATCCGCCGGCAGCGGCGCCTTGCCGTGGAAGCCGGTGATCTTTTCAGAAGCGCTGCAGGTCTGGATATTCAAGCCTTCCGGGACCGGGACCCCGGCGGGAACCGGTATGGCACACGCGGCAGGCTCGGCGCTCGCCTGGTTGCCAACGGCCATCATCAGGCAAAGCCCCAAGCCAAGGGCGTGCACACAGGTTCCGGGAATTGAGCTAAAACGCATCTGAGTCTCCGTTGTAATATGCCTTCACGCTCTTCAACGCACATCCCGCCCGGACTCCGCCAGATTTGATGGCGGACAGCATAGTCCCTTTGCGTGGAGCATTGCACAGAAGACTCTGAAACCGAGAGGATAGGACTCGTATGAAAATTCGGCACAATGCAGATACGCTGGTTCTCTTCGAACCGAGTTGGGTCAGCGCCGCCTTGATGTCACTTGCCGGCATCGGGCTCATCGCGCTGGCGGTTCTCAACATCACGTCTGATGTCGAGCATGCCCGCACGCTCCTGTTTGTCCTTGGGATCGGAATTCTTTTGGTTGGCCTTTTCGGATCCCAGCATTTACGTGTGGTTTTCGACCGGATCGTCGGTACGGTGACGCTGACCACGTACCCTGTGATCCCGATCGAATGGGGCTTCATGCGTACACGCAATCTGATCCGCGACCTGGACAAGTTCCGCTATGCCTATGTCGAGCTCGCCCCGAAATCTGGCACTGCCGAGATGAATTCGAAGAAGCACTACAATCTGGCCCTCGCCAGCGGCGCCCTCCCCGAGGAAATGCTGATCGCAAAGCGCGTTCCACTCCTCGTGGCGACGGACGAAAGTGTCCGCTGGGTTATCAGCACGCACGCCAAGCTGAGCTTGCGGCATGCTCAGATGCTCGCCAGCGAGATCAATGCCTGGATGGGAGTCGCGGCGCCGCCGCGCCCCGGAGGATAAGAAGACTTTCCAAGCACCATGATTTTAAGCGCTGCCTATGCTTAACTTTTAGCTTGCCACTATAGAATACCCGGCAAGTTGAGTTTATGCTCGACAGCGCATTCAAGCGCCGACTCATATCCTGCATCTGCGTGGCGCATGACGCCTGACGCCGGATCATTCCAGAGTACCCGTGCGATGCGTTTATCGGCCTCTTCTGTTCCGTCACAGCAAATCACCATGCCCGAGTGCTGGGAGAAGCCCATACCGACACCGCCACCATGATGGAACGACACCCAGGTTGCGCCCGATGCCGTATTCAACAAGGCATTCAACAGTGGCCAGTCCGAAACGGCATCCGAACCATCTCTCATGGCTTCCGTCTCGCGATTGGGTGAGGCGACAGATCCTGAATCCAGATGATCTCTGCCAATCACAATCGGCGCAGACAGCTCCCCGTTTCGCACCATCTCGTTGAAAGCCAAACCCAACTTGTCTCGCACCCCAAGGCCGACCCAGCAGATGCGTGCGGGCAGCCCTTGGAACGGAATCCGTTCACGCGCCATATCGAGCCAGTTGTGCAGATGCGGATCATCCACCAGTTCGCGCACCTTTGCATCCGTCTTGTAGATGTCCTCAGGGTCTCCCGACAGGGCGCACCAGCGAAACGGCCCGACACCCCGACAAAACAGCGGTCGGATATAGGCCGGGACGAACCCAGGAAAGTCGAATGCATTCTCAAGGCCTTCGTCTTTCGCCACCTGCCGGATATTGTTGCCGTAATCGAGTGTTGGCACGCCGGCATTCCAGAAATCGACCATTGCCTTGACCTGGATCTTCATGCTGGCCCGGGCAGCCTGTTCGACGCGCTTTGGCTCCACCACTTGTGCTTCGCGCCACTCTGCGATGGTCCAGCCTTGTGGCAGGTATCCGTGCAGCGGATCATGCGCGCTTGTCTGGTCCGTCACGATGTCCGGCCGCACACCGCGGGCGAAAATCTCGGGGAATATATCCGCCGCATTGCCGATCAGCGCTACAGATTTCGCTTCGCCCGCTGCTGTCCAGCCGGCGATCATCTCCAGTGCTTCATCGAGGCTCGATGTCTTCGCATCGACATACCGTGTACGAAGACGGAAATCGACCCGCGTCTCGTCGCACTCAACCGCAAGACAGCACGCTCCCGCCATGACGGCAGCCAGCGGCTGAGCGCCGCCCATACCACCCAATCCACCCGTCAATATCCACCGCCCCCTGAGGTCTCCGCCATAATGCTGGCGGCCAGCCTCAACGAAGGTTTCATATGTCCCCTGCACGATGCCCTGAGACCCGATATAGATCCAGGACCCGGCGGTCATCTGACCGTACATCGCGAGCCCTTTCTTATCGAGCTCATTGAAATGGTCCCAATTGGCCCAATGCGGCACCAGATTCGAGTTGGCAATCAGGACGCGCGGCGCATCGGCATGCGTGCGGAATACGCCAACCGGCTTTCCGGATTGGACGAGAAGCGTCTCGTCTGCTTCCAGCTCTTTCAAGCTGGCAACAATCTTGTCGAAGTCAGCCCATGTGCGTGCTGCACGTCCAATTCCGCCATAGACGACCAGCTCATGCGGATTTTCAGCAACATCCGGATGCAGATTGTTCATCAACATTCGCATCGGCGCCTCGGTCAGCCAGCTCTTTGCCGTGATCTCGGTTCCAGTCGCCGGGTAGATATCCCGCATGTTATGGCGTGGGTCGGTCATGATGTGCCTTTTAGTTGATATGCTGAGCGCTCAAGCGCCTCAAGAACCGCCGCGAGATGTCCGCGGATGAGCCGTGCTTTGCCGTCGTCATAGTCGAAGGGAAGCGTTTCTGTTGCGAGGTAGGTCGACTGAACAAGCTCCATCTGCACTGCATGTACACCGTCTTCCGGTCGACCGTAAAAGCGTGTCGTCCAGCCCCCCCGAAAGCGGCCATTCACAACCATGGTGTGGCCTCGAACCCTGCGACACGTTTCGGATACTGCGCGCTCCAGTGCTGGATCGCATGTCGCGCCGTTGTTCGTCCCGATATTGAAATCCGGTAGGGTCCCTTCAAACAGGTAAGGTGCGTGCGACCGGATCGAGTGGCAATCGTACAGGACGACAACACCATGGATCGCTTTCACGCGCGCCAGTTCCGCACTCAAGGCGGCATGGTACGGCAAATGCCAGGCTGCGCGCCGCACCTCTATCTCTTCTTCGTCGGGCGGAGTGCGCCACAAAGGCTGCCCGTCGAAATCGGTGATCGGCACGAGCCCGGTCGTGTTTTGCCCGGGATAGAGGCTCGCCCCCGAAGGGTCCCTGTTTGCGTCGATGACATAGCGATGAAAATTCGCCTTCACCATCGTGGCTCCTGCAAGGAGGCCTTCGTAAAGACGGTCGACATGCCAATCCGCATCAGAAAGGCTTTGCCCCAGTGGGGTAAGTCGGCTGAAAATATCGGCTGGCACGAAAGTGCCGCTGTGCGGGACACCGAGCACGACGGGGCTATCGCCACGCTGGACACTCACGGGGGTCATGCCGTGACCCCATCAATGGATGCCGGCAGCCCCGCTGCAGCAGAGAAATCTCCGTTGGCGACCATCATAGCGACCTGCTCCAGATCGGGCGCCATGTATCGATCGGTCATGAGGCGACTTACCTTTTCACGAAGCATCGAAAGCACACGTTTCAACGCCGGACTAGTTTCCAGCGGCGCGCGAAATTCGACGCCCTGTGCACCACAGAGCAACTCCACCGCGATGATCATCTCAAGGTTCTGGTTCATGCGGTGAAGCCTGCGCGCACCATGCGCGGCCATCGATACATGATCTTCCTGATTGGCAGACGTTGGCGTGGAATCAGTTGAGCACGGATTGGCCAGGTGCTTGTTCTCACTCATCAAGGCTGCCGATGTCACTTCCGCGATCATCATCCCCGAGTTCAATCCTGGTTCCGGTGTCAGGAATGGCGGCAGATCAAAGGACAGCGTCGGGTCGACCATCAATGCGACGCGGCGCTGCGAGATTGCGCCGATCTCGGCAATCGCAAGCGCGATCTGATCGGCGGCGAATGCGACGGGCTCCGCATGAAAGTTCCCACCCGAAACAATCTGCCCCGTTTCGACAAGAACGAGCGGATTGTCAGACACCGCATTTGCTTCGATCTCAAGTGTCTGCCCGGCAAAATCCAGAAGGTCGAGCGCCGCACCCGTCACCTGTGGCTGGCAGCGGATACAGTAAGGATCCTGCACGCGTGAATCGTCGCTACGATGGCTTTCCCGTATCTGGGAACCCTCAAGGAGTTCGCGCATCCCGCGCGCTATGCGAATTTGTCCCTTGTGTCCGCGCAACGCATGTATTTCCGGCAGCAATGGCGCGGTCGATGCCATGACTGCATCCGTGGAAAGCGCTGCGGAAACCACGCACTGTAACGCGGTACGCTTAGCGGCGAACAGCCCCGCCAGAGCGCAGGCAGTCGAAAACTGAGTGCCATTGATAAGTCCGAGCCCCTCTTTGGGACCGAGCGTGACGGGCTTGAGCCCCGCCTTTGCAAGTGCCCGCATGGCAGGCATTCGCTCATCGCCGAGCCGGGCTTCACCTTCGCCAATCATGACGGCAGCCATGTGCGCCAATGGCGCAAGATCGCCCGACGCGCCGACAGACCCCTGCCCGGGGATGACCGGCGTCACGCCCTTGTCGAGCAAGGCTTCCATCATGGCGATGGTCCGCCAGGACACGCCTGACGCTCCACGCCCGAGCGACAGGAGCTTCAGCGCCATCATCAATCGTGTCGTTGCCACGTCGAGCGCTTCGCCGACTCCGCAGCAATGCGACAACACAAGGTTGCGTTGCAAAGTCTCGGTGTCTTCCGGCCTGATCTTGATACTGGCCAGCTTTCCGAACCCGGTATTTACGCCGTACACGGCCACTTCACCCGAAGCCGCCTCGGCGACTATGGCCGCTGCCTTTTCTATTGCGGGACGCGCCGTCTCCGACAGTCTCACCGGAGCGCCTGCGCGCCAAACAGTCTCAAGTTGGGCCAGTGTCGCGGAGCCCGGCACGAGAGTCATCATCACATCGCTCCCGCGAAAATACGCTTGTGCAAAGGGTTGAAGCCAATCCTGTAAGCCAGCTCTGCCGGATGCTCGACGTCCCAGATTGCAAGGTCGGCCCGCGCACCTGCGCAGAGCTTTCCACAGTCATTCAATCCCAGCGCCTGCGCACCATGCAGGGTTACGCCAGACAATGCCTCCTCGGGCGTCATTCTGAACAAGGTGCACGCCATGTTCATGACCAATAGAGGTGAGGTCAGGGGGGACGTTCCCGGATTACAGTCGGTGGCCAGCGCCATCGCCACGCCATGGCTTCGCAGCGCCTCGAGCGGCGGAAGCTTCGTTTCCCGCAGAAAATAGAACGCGCCAGGAAGCAAAACGGCCGCCATGCCGGCACGAGCCATGGCTGCGACATCCTCTTCGGTCGCATATTCCAAATGATCACTCGACATGGCGCTGAACTCGGCCGCGAGCTGTGCGCCTCCGAGATTTGACAATTGTTCGGCATGCAGCTTCACTGGCAACCCCAGAGATTTCGCCGCCTCGAAAACCCTCCGGATTTGCTCACGGCTGAACGCAATCCCTTCGCAAAACCCGTCAACAGCGTCGACCAACCCCGCTTCATCGGCAGCAGCCAGCGCAGGCAAGCAAACTTCATCCAGATAAGCATCCGCCCGGCCGGAATATTCAGCCGGGACGGAATGCGCCCCGAGAAAGCTGGTTTTTACCCGGACAGGTCTCTCACGCGCGATCTTTCGGGCCACACGCAACATCTTGAGTTCCGACTTAATATTAAGTCCGTATCCTGATTTTATTTCAAGCGTCGTGACGCCTTCCGAAATCAGTGCATCAACGCGAGTCAGGGCGCTGCAAAGCAGGTCTTCCTCGCTTGCGTCTCGCGTCGCCGTGACAGTTGAATTGATGCCCCCACCTGCTCGCGCCACTTCTTCGTATGAAGCTCCGCCGAGGCGCATCTCAAATTCTTTGGAACGATTGCCCGCGTGAACGATGTGCGTATGGCAGTCAACGAGTCCAGGCGTAACCAGCCGTCCGCCAAGATCCAGGCGCTCTCCCGCCCCAGTTTCCTGCGGCGCATCCTGCATCGGTCCGACCCAGCGAATGCACTCACTCTCAATCCAGATCGCGCCATCCGTTACAAGGCCATATGCCCCGTCGGCATCGAATGTCGCCAGATTTGCGTGAGTCAGGAGCATCATTCCCTCATTGCCAATTCCGGAAAGATTTTTTATATGTCTGCACATATTATTGAGTCAAGGATGGTCGTTAATGACAGTCATCTCGGCGCGAACTGCACTTCTTGAGGGCGGCTGGGCCAAGGATGTCCGCGTTGAATTTGACGAGTCGGGCACAATCATTTCAGTCCGTACCGGACAACAATCCGAAGGTCACCGGACAGGCATCCTGTTGCCGGCACCCGCCAACGCCCACTCGCACGCCTTCCAGCGAGCGATGGCAGGCCTGACAGAACGCAGAGGCCCGGATCCCAGCGATTCATTCTGGACATGGCGCCGGCTGATGTTCCGGTTTCTTGACCGGCTGACCCCGGATCATGTCGAAGGCATCGCCGCCTTCGTGCAGATGGAGATGCTTGAGGCGGGATATTCAGCAAACGTCGAGTTTCACTATCTGCATCACCAGCCCGGCGGCGCCACGTATGACAAACTGTCCGAAATGTCGGATCGGATCGTCGCAGCCGCAGCACAAACAGGCATCGGCCTGACGCTTCTGCCGGTTCACTACGAATTCGGCGGCTGCGACGGTCGGCCACTCGGGCCGGGCCAGATTCGCTTCGGAAATGACTTCGAATGCTTCGCGAAGCTGCACCGCCAGGCCCAACATACGATGAGATACTTGCCCAGCGACTGCCGTCTTGGCGTTGCGCCTCACAGCCTTCGCGCCGTTGCGGCTCGGGACCTGCAAGCTGCAAGCGAGCTTGCAGGCGACGGTCCAATTCACATGCACCTCTCTGAACAGCAAGCAGAAGTGGACGAGGTCATGGCCGTCCATGGCGCGCGCCCTGTCAGTTTTTTCCTGGACCAATGCGACGCGGGGCCCAAGTGGTGTCTGATTCATTGCATCCAGATGGACGCCGATGAGGCGGCCCGGCTCGCCCACACCGGTGCCGTGGCAGGCATATGTCCGGTAACGGAAGCCAGCCTTGGGGATGGCGTTTTCAACGCGACCGCCTGGCTTGGTGCGGGCGGTGCGCTTGCGATCGGCTCGGATTCCAACATCCGCATTTCACTCACCGAGGAGTTACGAGCGCTCGAATACTCCCAACGTCTGCGTGACCGGTCACGCGCCGCACTCGCCATGCCTGATGTCTCCACAGGGCGGCGCCTATTTGATGCTATCAATCGTGGCGGCGCGCTTGCGTCGGGACGCGATAACGCAAGCATTTCAGAGGGGCGGCTGGCTGATCTTGTCGCCATTGACGATGGCCATATCGATCTCGCCGGGCGCACCGGCGACACCCTTCTCGACAGCTACATCTTTGCGGGGGATGACAGCCTCGTCACCGACGTCTGGTCAGCGGGACGTCACATGGTGCGCGAAGGCCAGCACATTGCACGCGAGGCCATCGTCGGCCGTTACCGAGCGATCATGCAAGAACTCGGAGACGCACTGTGACTCAGCCTGTCTTCAACAATTGGCAAGCGGTGCAGGAAGAAGTGGTCCGCCGCATTCATGGAAGGGTCTGGAATCAGGGCGACCTGATCCCCAATGAGGCAGACCTCGCGAAGGAGTTCGGCTGTGCACGCGCGACGGTGAACCGCGCACTCCAAAGCCTGGCCGATTCCGGGCTTCTGGACCGCAAGCGGAAGGCCGGCACACGGGTCGCCATGTTTCCAGTCCGTAAGGCGACATTGGAAATCCCCGTTATCCGCAAGGAAATTACCGACAAGGGCCACACTTACGGCTACGCTCAGATTTCCCGGAAGCGTGCTGCGGCCCCGCCCCCTATTGCCGTGAAAATGGCGTTGCAACGCGGCACAAAGATGCTCCACCTTGTTTGCATCCATACCGCCGACTTAAAACCCTATGTCGTGGAGGAACGCTGGATCAATCCGGACGCCGTTCCCGCCATCGAAAGCGTCGATTTTTCACAATTGAGCCCGAATGAATGGCTTGTGAAAAACATTCCCTACAGCGCGGGGGATATCACCTTTTCGGCAATCAGTGCCGACAAGCATGTTGCAGACTTGCTTCAATGCCGGATTGGTGAAGGACTTTTCGTGATTGATCGAACCACGCGCAGAGACGCTCAGGCCATTACGTCCGTCCGGCTGGTCTTCGCACCCGGATATCAAATGAATACAACACTTTGATAGGAGTTCGTTCCGACAGAGGCGTATGATTGTGCTCAATTGCAATCACGGAAATGCCGTTGGCAGCGGCTGCCTCTATACAGAAGATGGTGGGCGGTAACGGGCTCGAACCGCTGACCCTCTCGGTGTAAACGACGCGTTTTTCGTTATTTTACATGGAAGTAGCAGTAAACCATCTAAGGATTTCCATATAAAAAACAAGGTTGATAAGCGCCAAATGTAAACCGCAAATACCGTGATTTGGCGTCGGGGCCGGGTACTTTGCGTTAGTCTTGCCAAGCTGAATACGAGGGTTCGATTCCCTTTACCCGCTCCATATTTTTCTCTTTTATTTCCAAGGTATATGACCTGACATAGCTCTCGATGTTTCTGCTCGTCCCCTTCCAGCTAGATGCCAGCTAGAAAGTCGCAGGAACATACGGGCATTGTTGGGAATGCAGAGAGGCGCCCCACAGCAAATGGCATCCAGAAGCGCCAAGCCCGGGTAGATCGCTGAGAAGGGCAATCAGGTTGAGATTCGCCCGTCACGCGGCGCGCTTCAAAGCCAAGCACCGCGATGAGTTTCGGGTGACGAGGACCTTCTTCAATCCCGGGGTGTTTGCCCTACTGCGTTGTAGCAGGCTTGGGAACTGAAGCCGCCAATTCCAGGACACGCCCCTGCGAACTGGATTTGGATGTGGGAGATATGGCGTTGCACAAGAATACTTCTGCATCGCGCCGGACCTGGCGGAAATCGCCCGCACTCCGGAATTGTCGATACTGGAGCGCAATGCCGCTCATCAGACCAAAGATCATTGGGACGTCACGTTCGATATCGACACCATCCTGAACCGTATCGTCTCTTCTCGCCTGAGCGAGCAGGAGTGATATCTCTTCGAAAATCTCCGCGCGCGCGGCATCAACTGCCTGCCTCAGCTTTTGCTTGGACGGTACCGGACCGGACAAGACACCGAAATAGGCGGCCATTTCCGGACCTTTGGTCAAAGCGCCGAGGTGAAGACCGCAATAATCAATCAGTTCTTCGATACCGGACTTGCCGCGCTGGGCGTCCTGCTTCACACATTCCCGTCTGTAAGCACGCAGCCGCTCGACTGCAGCAATAAGCAGCCCCTCCTTGGACCCGAAGCGTTGGTAGGTTTGCCCCCGGCTATAGCCAGCAAGCTTCCCGACGTCTTCACACGTCAATGCGGATAGACCGTATCCCGATATGATGCGGCACGCCGCCTTCAGAAGCCTGCGATCAGCCGTTTCACGACGTTCCGCCTGAGATATTCTTGCCACATACATACCGGTTCACCAGTTCAGGAATTCCGCTCGCCACCGCCTTCAAACTCATGTGCCATGCAGGGAGACGACGCATATGGTCCCGGCTCTGCGCGCTTTTCACTCTCGAACTGCGGGAACAGGATGTCATTTTCGACCCTGATATGTTCCTCGATGTCAGAAAGAAATTCGCCAAGACCAGTGTATAGCCGCCTCCAGGTTCCGCATGCATGTTCAGGCAAAGTCAGATTCTTTGTCAGAGAGCGGATTTTCGCGATCGCGCCGAGATGATCGTCATGGTCGGCGCGCATGACGGAGATGGGATGACCCATTTGCGAGCCATGCCCCTGGCGGATCGCCGGAAAGAGGATCAGCTCCTCTTTCTTCATGTGTACTTCCAGCTCGCCAATTATGTCCGCCAGAAGGTCCGCAAGCCCCGCCGGCACATCCGGACTCTCCGCGTGCACGGCTTCCACCTTCGCCGACAGGCTCCTCAGCTCCGGCAATTGCTCCCGGTGACGCGCATGATAGCGGTTTTCAATATACGTCGTCAGCTCGGCGGTCGTTTCAGGCAATGTCATGTTGCATTTCCCCTCTTGGCCTTCTTCGGAATCCCTGCTTGCGCAGAGATGCCGAGATGGATTGACCGGGCGATACGTTCGGCCCGAACGATCAAATAGTTGGCACCGGCCGGCGAGCAAACCTGACGGGCCGCTTCCCGGAACAGGGTCAGCCATCGTTCGAAATGGGATTCGTTCACCGGGAGCCCGACATGCGCCTGCATGGGTGTTCCATGGTACCGCCCGGTCATGAGCGCGACCGATGACCAGAAATCCACCATCCGGTCCAGATGATCCGGCCAGTTCCCGATGCGCGCCTCAAATATCGGCCCCAGGGCAGGATCAGACCGGATGCGCTCATAGAAGGTCCCAACCAACCTGGACAGCATCATTTCATCGAGCCCGGTCCGCTCGGCAAGCACAGCCGTTTCCTCAGGACGCACCGTATATGCGACAGTCTGCGGTGGGTTTGCTCCGGACACGCAACGCTCCTTAAGAACTTCAGTGTAGTTCAGGTTAAGAGGCTTAATTGGTATTGTAAATACCGATTTCATGTGGCAGGGGGAGGCAATGCGTCTCACCTCATTCACTGACTATGGATTGCGCATGCTTATGCGTATGGCCGCGACACCGGATCATCCCGTCTCGACGGCACAATTATCGGAAGACTTCGGGCTCTCCAGAAACCACCTTGCCAAGATCATGCAGAAACTGGTCGATGCCGGCGTGGTCACAACACGGCGTGGCGCCGGCGGTGGCGCGAGACTGGCCAAGGCGCCCCAGGACCTGAAACTCGGCGATCTGGTCGAACTCCTGGAAGATGGCCAGACACTCGTGGAGTGTTTCTCCGTTGGCGGAGGCACCTGCTCCATTGTCCGTCACTGCCGTCTCCGGGCCCGGCTGCAGTCTGCCAGCAACGCCTTTCTTGCCGATCTAAACCGAAGCACGCTGGCAGATATCTCATTGGCGGACATGAGAATGTAAAAAAATCTTGCCAAACCTGGGGGACCAGCCGCGTCCAGTTGAACGTCTCAAGTGGTCAGCTTTGGAAGCTGATAAGATCTTCATGCGTGTTGATGTTCACGAACGGGTCCGGCGCGCTTTCCGCCCACGTCACATCGACAGCATGGCAGGCATCGAGTGCAGCCGTCAGACTTCGCCGCCCGGTTTCCGCATAGCTCTCTACGCAGACAAATGCTTCCGTCGGCCAGACAACACAGGTTGGGTGGCGGCGCCCGTTCGACGTCGCGACGGCCGGCCGGTTACTGTCCATGGATGCGCACAGGAGCTTTGGCAGGACGTCGTCGGGCAAGAAGGGCGTATCGCAAGGCAGGGTGAGAAACCGGTCGAGACCTTTGCTGCGTCCCCAATCGAACGCAGCAAGCAATCCGGCAAGGGGGCCTTCAATACCCTGCCGGTCGAAAATCTGCTCAAAGCCATCCCCTCTCACCTGTCCCTGCTCCCGCACACAGATGACGGCAGGCTGACGCCAGGCGTTCGCCAAGTCAAGAACAGGATCGATCAACCTCCGTCCCCGGAACAGCCGTTCCGGCTTGCCGCCGCCCAGACGCGTTCCCAGCCCGCCTGCAAGGATGACGACACCGACATTATCCATCGGGAAACCACGCTCTCGAAGCGAGACGGTCAACATCCCTCGAACGTTCGACGCTCAGGTCAAGGTCGCGCAACAGACCGTCACGAATGGAATATATCCAGCCATGGATCGCAAGCTTCTGGCCGCGCCGCCAAGCATCCGCGACGAAGGGATTGTGACCGAGATATTCCACTTGCGCCCGCACATTATGCTCGCACGCAACGTTCACGCGGGTGTCGAAATCGGCAATTTCCTTGAGATGATCTTCGTGTCTGTGCGCGAGATCGGCTACGGGCTGCAGCCAGTGATCGATCAGCCCGCGTCTCTGCGTGTCCAGCGCAGCCCGCACGCCGCCACAACCGTAGTGTCCGCAGACAATGATGTGGCGCACCTTCAGCACCTCTATGGAAAACTGCAGCACGGCGAGAAAATTCATGTCACGCGGGGGCGCAAGGTTCGCGATATTACGATGCACGAACAGTTCGCCCGGGTCGAGACCAACAATTTCGTTAGCCGGCACACGGCTGTCGCTGCATCCGATCCAGAGATATTCGGGCGCTTGCTGGGCAGACAGCCGACGGAAGAAATCGGGCTCAGCGCGCACGCGCGCACTCGCCCATTGCATGTTGTTTTCCAGTAACGTCCGGATCATGCGGCATCCGTGAACGGATTGTCGAGCCCACGACGCGCCGCGAGCCGCTGACCCAGGCTGATCAGGTCCGCCTCATTCAGGCGATGCCTTGCAATGGGCAGGACTACCGCGTTTTCGACGGCGATATGGCGCTTCTGCTGCTGGCAGAAGGGTTCGATGATTGAGCGGGCCTCAACAAAGGAGGCAAGCCCCCGCTGCTCAGCCAGCGCCCGCGCGACAAGAGACTTGACCGCCCCCGCATCCATCATGTCATTGGCATGTTCGGCCGAGAGCATTCCAAGCACTTTCTCGATCTGGTCGTCCGGTTCGCAGCGTCGGCGAAGCAGCGGAAACAGGTCGTCTTCCTCATCGATAACGTGCAATGGCAGATCCTGGTCGAGGAAAACGTAGACGTCACGCATTGCCGCTTCGTCGAAGATGACCGATTGCGACAGAGCCATCAACCGGGCGCAGACGTCACGATGACGGTAATGCTCCGCGAAGAACCAGATGAGCGGTTCCCGAAGAAGGTCGTGCGGGATCCGCTCAATCGGCTTGAACTCTCCGGAATTGTCCATGACCTTTTCCTTTCCCTAAGGGGTCGCTTGCGGCCCTTGTCTCATTGCGATCAGCGCATGTGTCTTACGCAGAGGTGGAAGCTGGTGGGTCACAATCAGATCGAGACTGTCCGATAACGGCGTATCGCTGTCACGCAAGCGCGAGATCAGCTGTGTCCAGATCTCATCGCCGGCCTTGGACAGGAACGCCCTTATCATCCGCGAGAGAAGCACGGTCGCAACCTCGCCATCACTGGAGGCAGCATGATCGAGCCGCGCCCGGGCCGTAGGGCTGAGGGCGTCATATGCGCGCCCCACATCCGAAAGCGCTTGGCCGAGCAGTCCGTCGGCTTGTGCGACATTTCCATGTCCGTCTGCGAGTTCACCCGATTCCGTGAGGCAGAGACCCGGATTTGCGGAAGATTCGGCGAGGAGCCCGTCGACATAGACAGCGGCCGCTCTTGTCCAGGCGCGCGCTTCAATCCGCATCGCGATGTGCGGCCGGACATAGTCGAAAGGCAGGCGCTCGCCGTCACAGCGATGATCGAGCCGCAAGACATGCCAGCCATGCTCGCTGGCGACAGGTTCGGGGCCGATCGTGCCAGCATCCATGACGTTGAGCGCGGACCAGATGGAGGGCAGCACGTCACCAGGACGAAGTTGGCCAAGACTCCCCCCTTCCGCCGCAGACGGACATGCCGACTTGCTTGCCGCCAACCTTGCAAACCCGGACGGATCTGCCCGAAGGTCCGAAATCAGGGCTTGCGCTTGTTGGCGCGCAATATGCGATGCCGAAGCGCTGGCATCCGAAGGCGAGATCAGGATGTGGGAGGCCTCAAGAAGCGGCGGTGACCGGAAGCCCTCCGGATTGCTCATGTACACTGCGCGGATAGCTTCTTCCGAGGCAGGCTCAGCCTCGACCTCCTCGCTCAGGACAGCCCTGATCAATGCTTCGTCAGGCGTTTCTTCCTGTCCATCCGCATTTTTTTCGGGCACGGCGACAAGGCCAAGCTCCTGACCGCGTGCAAGCAGCACGGCCCTGGCGGCAAGCGCCCGGCCTGCCAGAACACGTGCCTGCGCCAGGGTCGGCGCCTGATGGTTCTGTAGCTCGGACGCCAAAAGGCTTTCGGGGATTTCAACACCGTGGAAGACGGCACTCGCCAGTGTCATGACGCCCTCCTCGCGGCAACTTCCGCAGCCTGTGTCTTGTCCGCCTTGATGTCGCGGCGCGTACGCACCAGCTGCCAGCCACGGCGCCCCAGATACCAGACCGGAGCAGACAGCATGTGGACAAGCCTGGTGAACGGGAAGACCAGGAAGATGGTCAGTCCGAGGAACAGGTGTGTCTTGAATATCCAATGCACGTCCGCGACATGGTTCGCCGCGCCGGGCTGGAAGGTAAAGATGCTCTGCGCCCAAGACATGAATTTCACCATCTCCGAACCATCCAGATGCTGGGACGACAGCGGGATGGTCGACAGGCCAAGCGCGAGCTGCGCAGTCAGAAGCGCAAGGATCCCCGTATCGCCGAAGCTGGACGTCGCGCGGATGCGCGGGTCGAACAGGCGCCGATGCAGCAGGATGAGAGCGCCAAGAATCGCGAACACCCCAGCGACCCCGCCGGCGACGATGGCAAGCACCTGCTTGGCGCCGTGGCTAACACCGATCGCGTCGAAGACCTGAATTGGCGTCAGCAAGCCGACGAAATGCCCGCCGAAAATGATCAGAACGCCGACATGGAAAAGTACCGAGCCGAGTACGAGTTGCTTGCGGCGCAACAGCTGGGACGAGCCGGAACGCCAAGTGTAAGGCTCACGATCGAACCGGAGGACCGATCCGACGGCGAGCACCGCGAGTGCGATGTAGGGGTAATAGCCAAACATGGCCTGGTCGAGCCAGCCTGCGGTTGCGAGTGTACTCACGTGTTCCTGAGCCATGACTGGCCTCCTTTCGTTGCTTGGCTAGAAGCGCGTTTCCAGCGCCAGCCAGAATTTCGTCCTGTCTGCAGGGCCGTTGTCGGCACCATTGAAAACAGCGCCTTTGGCTTCCAATGTCAGCCAGTCATTGACCGGAATGCGGAAGATCGCGTCGAGCTCCGATCCATAGGAGAGACTGCCATTGTCGCTGTCGAAATCGTGGTAGAAGACCGCCCAGTTGGCCGGCTTGGCCCCATCGATCAGGTCGACTCCACCGCCCTTCAGTCCAAGGCTGAAATCGCGAACACCTGCCGCGGGCGTGTTGAGGAACACGTCCGCCCACCCCTGAAAGGCGTGCAAAGTGGCCAGCGGTGTTGCAAATCCACGTCCACCGGCGCCTTCGAGGATTTCGACACCGCCGACAAACGTGATATCCTCGCGCGCGAAGCTCGCGCCATAGGACTGATAGCCCAGGTCTTGCGCGGGACCTCTTCCGTCATATTCGCTCTGCTGCGCGAACCGGGCATTCAGACCGAGCGTACCCGCCTCCAATTTCCAGGAATCGGACCAGCCAAGAGCCAGAGTCTGTCCAGAGGCGCCGGCCGATTCATCGAAATTGAGAAACATCCCGGTCGCTACGAAGCTGCCGATTGCAGTCTCGACGCCCGCACGCACCAGATGAGAATCGCTTTCGAACTCCCCCGCAGGACTCTCGTCACCAAAAACGCGGTGCACCTTGTCGATGAACACATAATCCAGGGTGACATTCCGGAAGCCCGTAAAGCCGATCCGGGCAGCATCGAAGGTCTGCTCGTTCTGGCGGAATCCGACATTGCCGACAAACCGGGCATCATCGAAGATGATCCTCTGGCGGCCAATCACGGCATTCGCCCGTTCACCTTTCCAGGTTACCTGCAATCGGTTGAGTTCGAACGCTTCAGGATCCGCAATCACAGCCTTTCCGCGTACTATTTCTACCGTGTCGGAAAAGTCATCTGTAAGGTGACCAACGGCTTCGCCTTCTATCAGCGCGCTCCATCCCTTACCTAGCTTTGCGTCGAGGCCGAACCGGCCCGCAAGCGTCAGTGCCGTGGTGCTGTCGAGGCCGTCCTGATCAACCTGCTCGGCGCGAAGCCGCAGCTCCAGAATCGGCTTGACGGTGCTCTCGGCCTCCTGTGCCTGCACTGGAAGGACCAGCGCAAGCGCTGTAAGACCCGACAAGCAGGCGGGGAATAAGCATTTCATTGCCTGGTTCCCTGCATGGTGTTGAGCATGGCCTGCGCCTTGGGGCAGCCATCTTTTTCCGATCCGGGGCCGAAGGTGACAGCTTCTTCTTCCCAGGCCTTGTCGAGCGCATCGAGGTCGTTGGGATCATCGTCCTTGATCGCCAGCAGGCTCTCAACAGCCGTCCGGTCTGCAAGCCGGTCGGAAATCGCCAGGAGGGCACCGAAAACAGCCCGGTAAAGACTCTGCCGCTTCTTGAGCCGTTCGGCGATCGCTTCCAGGACATGCGCGGCTTCACCGATCAGCGACGCGGCTTCTGCATCGGGAAGGATCGAGAGGAATTCAAGAAATACCGGAAGATAGTCCGGCAGGTCGCTGACCTCCATTTCCAGACCCTGGGCCCGGTAGAGCTCGACCAGCCCGACCATGGCCGGCCCGCGCTCACGGCTCTCGCCATGGACGTGTTCATACAGATGCAACGAAACGCTCCGCGTCCGGTCGAACAGGTCCACATAGGTCGCCTGAACATCATAGAGATCGCCGCCGGCTATGTGATCCGCCAGCTTGCCGAGTGACGCAACGATGCGTTCCGGTACGAGACCTTCTTGCCGTATCACATCAACGCACAGGCGTGCTTCAGCCTGAAGCTGTGCTTCCGGATAAGACAGGAGGCGCGAGAGCGCGCGATAGGTCGTCGCCATGGGTCAGATCTCCAGTGGTGTTTTGGTTTTAGCGCGCGGACGCTTGTCCTTGCCGAACAGTCCGAGTTCAGTACGCCCGCCCGAGCAGTCATTTCCGAAGGTGAAGCCGCATCCGCCGCGAAGCCCGTAGGCATCCTCGCTCGTTTCGCGGTGGGTCGTCGGGATGACGAACCGATCTTCATAGTTCGCAATCGCCATATAGCGGTACATTTCGTCGATCTGTCGCGCTGTCAGACCGACCCGCTCCGCCGTCGGATGATCTATGACGCCTTCGACGGACTTGGCCCGCATGTACTTGCGCATCGCCATCATACGTTCGAGCGCGGCGACGATGGGTTCTTCCTTGCCTGCGGTCAAAAGGTTTGCGAGGTAGCGTACAGGGATCCGCATCGAAGAGACCTCCGGCATCTCGGCATCGGCCTCCAGCGCATCAGCGGCGAGCGCCGACTGGATCGGCGACAGAGGCGGAACATACCAGACCATGGGCAGCGTGCGATATTCCGGGTGGAGGGGAAAGGCGACCTTCCACTCCATCGCCATCTTGTAGACCGGGCTGTGCTGCGCGGCGTGAAGCCAGGCTTCGGGAACGCCATCGGCGCGGGCCTGCGCAATCACTTTGGGGTCATTCGGGTCCAGGAAGACGTCGAGCTGCGCCTGATACAGGTCATGCTCGTCCGGCGTGCTCGCCGCCGCCTCGATCCGGTCGGCGTCGTAAAGCAGCACGCCGAGATAGCGGATGCGCCCGACGCAGGTTTCCGAACACACGGTCGGCTGGCCAACTTCCATGCGCGGATAGCAGAAGGTGCACTTCTCGGACTTGCCGCTCTCCCAGTTGTAATAGACCTTCTTGTAGGGACAGGCCGAAACGCACATGCGCCAGCCGCGGCACTTGTCCTGATCGATCAGGACGATACCGTCCTCCTCGCGCTTGTAGATGGCCCCCGAGGGGCAGGCTGCCACGCAGGTCGGATTGAGGCAATGCTCGCACAGGCGCGGCAGGTACATCATGAAGGTTTCTTCAAAGGCCCCGTAAATCGCCTTCTCGACGCCCTCGAAATTATAGTCCGCGCTGCGGTGCTCAAATTCCCCGCCGAGAATCTCCTCCCAGTTCGGGCCCCATTCGATCTTCTCCATCCGCTCGCCCGTGATCTTCGAACGCGGGCGGGCGGTCGGGAAGGCCTTCATCTCCGGCGCGGTCTGGAGATGGGCATAGTCGAAGTCAAACGGTTCGTAATAGTCGTCGATCTCGGGCAGGTCCGGGTTGGCGAAGATCTTGGCAAGGATCCGCCACTTTGCCCCCATCTTGGGCTCAATCCGGCCGTTCTTCTTGCGCCGCCAGCCGCCGTTCCAGCGCTTCTGGTTTTCCCAGTCTTTCGGGAAGCCGATACCGGGCTTGGTCTCAACATTATTGAACCAGGCGTATTCGACGCCGTCGCGACTGGTCCAGACATTCTTGCAGGTCACCGAACAAGTGTGGCACCCGATACATTTGTCGAGATTCAGGACCATGCCGATCTGTGCACGGATTTTCATTGTGCGCCCTCCAGTTGAGCGGCGGGGGTATCGAGCCAGTCGACTTTGTTCATCTTCCGGAGGATGATGAACTCGTCGCGGTTCGATCCGACAGTGCCATAATAGTTGAAGCCGTAGGCAAGCTGCGCGTAGCCGCCGATCATGTGTGTGGGTTTGAGGATCGCGCGGGTGACGGAGTTGTGGATGCCACCGCGCTTACCGGTGATCTCCGATCCAGGCGTATTCACAATCTTCTCCTGCGCGTGGTACATGAAAATCGTGCCTTCGCGGATCCGCTGTGAGACGACCGCGCGCGCCGTCAACGCACCATTGGCGTTGAAGACCTCGACCCAGTCATTATCGACAATCCCTGCCCGCTTCGCATCGGTCTCCGACACCCACACCACCGGGCCGCCCCGGTTGAGCGTCAGCATCAGGAGGTTGTCGGTATAGGTGGAGTGGATGCCCCATTTCTGGTGCGGCGTGATGAAGTTGAGCGTGATCTCCGGATTGCCGTTCGGCTTGTCACCCTTCACGTGCAGCGTCTTCAGGTCGACCGGCGGCTTGTAGACCACCAGCGTCTCGCCAAATGCCCGCATCCAGTCATGGTCCTGATAGAGCTGCTGACGCCCGGTCAGCGTGCGCCAGGGAATCAGTTCGTGGACGTTTGTGTAGCCGGCATTGTAACTGACATGCTCGCTTTCGATGCCCGACCAGATCGGCGAGGTGATGATCTTGCGCGGCTGGGCGACGATGTCGCGGAAGCGGATTTTCTCGTCTTCCTTCGGACGGGCGAGATGGGTGTGCTCGCGCCCGGTCTGGACTTCCAATGCCTCCCAGGCCTTGACCGCAACCTCGCCATTGGTTTCCGGGGCGAGCATGAGAATGGTCTCGCAGGCATCGATGTCGGTCTCTATCTTCGGACGCCCTTTCGCGACCGTGTCATCAAGCACCGCGCCGTTCAGCGAGGCGAGCTTGTCGACCTCGGCTTGGGTGTTCCAGCCAATGCCCTTGCCGCCATTGCCGAGCTTGTCCATGAGCGGCCCGAGCGAGGTGAACTTGGCGTAGATCTGACTGTAGTCGCGCTCGACGGCGACGACCGTAGGCATGGTCTTCCCCGGGATCGGTTCGCACTCGCCCTTGTACCAGTCCTTCACGCCATGGGTCTGGGCCATCTCTCCTGCGGTGTCATGCTGAATGGGGTACAAAACCACATCCGTTTCGACACCCAGAACTTCCGGTGCCACTTCGGAGAAGGTCTTCGCAATCCCCTTGAAGATTTCCCAGTCGGTGCGGCTTTCCCAGGCCGGGTCTACCGCAGCCCCGAGCGGGTGGATGAAGGGGTGCATATCGGAGGTGTTGAGATCGTTTTTCTCATACCAGGTGGCCGTCGGCAGCACGATGTCGGAATAGACGGCTGTCGTGGACATGCGAAAATCGATGCACACGAGCAGGTCAAGTTTTCCGCGCGGCGCCTCATCATGCCAGGCCACGTCGCGCGGCTTGTCATGGCCCATTTCGCCGAGGTCCTTGCCCTGCACGCCGTGATCGGTGCCGAGGAGGTGTTTGAGGAAATACTCATGCCCCTTGCCGGAAGAGCCGAGCAGGTTGGAGCGCCAGACGAACATGTTGCGCGGCCAGTTGTGCGGATCGTCCGGGTCCATGCAGGACATTTCCAGGTCGCCAGACTTCAGCGCCGCCGCGACATAGTCTTTCGGCTCCTGCCCTGCCGTCTTGGCGCGCGCAGCCACCTCTAGCGGGTTCGTCTTCAGCGCCGGGGCCGATGGCAGCCAGCCCATGCGCTCTGCCTTGGCATTATAGTCGATGAAGCTGCCGGCCCAGTCGCCTGCTTCGGCGGTCGGCGACAGAATCTCGCCAACCGGAACCGTCTCGTAGCGCCATTGGTCTGTGTGCGCGTAGAAGAAGGACGTCGAGTTCTGCTGGCGCGGCGGGCGCACCCAGTCGGTTGCAAAGGCGAGCGGGGCCCAGCCGGTCTGCGGGCGGAGTTTTTCCTGCCCGACATAGTGCGACCAGCCCCCGCCAGACTGTCCGATGCAGCCACACAGGATGAGCATGTTCATCACCGCGCGGTAGTTCATGTCCATGTGATACCAGTGGTTCATCCCGGCGCCGATGATCACCATGGACTTGCCACGGGTTTTCTCGGCATTGGTGGCGAAGCCCCGCGCCGTTGCAATAATGTTCGCACGAGGGACAGAAGTGATCGCCTCGGCCCAGGCGGGCGTATAGGGCTCCATGTCGTCGTAGGAGCTGGCGAGATGTTCCCCGCCATAGCCCTGATCGACGCCATAATTGGCCATCAGCAGGTCATAGACGCAGGCCACCAGCGCCTCGGTGCCGTCTGCCAGTTTCATTTTCTTGACCGGAATGTTCCGGGTCAGGACACTCGGATGGTCTGTGGAGGCAAAGCCGTTCGAGGCAGTGTTGGCGAAATACGGGAAGCGAACCTTGGCCACTTCGTCCTCAGCGCCTTTCAGGCCGAGCCGGAGTTTCGTGTCGGCGCCGCCGCTCTCCTTCTCCTCCAAATTCCACTTGCCCTTGTCGCCCCACCGGAAGCCAATGGAGCCATTCGGCACCACGACCTTGCCGGTCGTCTCGTCGATTCCGACAGTCTTCCAGTCGGGATTGGCATCTTCGCCGAGGGATTTGTCGAAGTCGGAGGCGCGCAGGAGGCGTTCCGGCACGTATCCGTCTTCCTGCGGGACGAGGCGGACCAGCAGCGGCAGGTCGGTGTACTGGCGCACATAGTCGCGGAAGTACGGCACCTCGCGGTCGCGGTGATATTCCGTCAGGATGACATGCCCGAACGCCATGCCGAGAGCGGCATCGGTGCCCTGCTTGGCCGCCAGCCAGAGATCGGAGAATTTCGAGGCTTCCGAATAATCCGGGCAGATCACGACGGATTTGACGCCCTTGTAGCGCGCTTCGGTGTAGAAATGCGCATCCGGCGTGCGGGTCTGGGGCACGTTCGAACCCCAGAGGATCAGGAAGTTGGAGTTGTACCAGTCGGCGCTTTCAGCAACGTCGGTCTGTTCGCCCCAGGTCTGCGGGCTGGCAGGCGGCAGGTCGCAATACCAATCATAAAACGACCCCGTCACACCGCCGATGAGCTGCAGGTAGCGCGCACCGGCGGCGTAGGACACCATCGACATGGCGGGGATCGGCGAAAAGCCGAAGACGCGGTCCGGTCCCCATTGCTTCACCGTGTGGGAATTGGCGGCCGCAATGATTTCGTTCACCTCGTCCCAGCGCGCGCGAACGAAACCGCCCATGCCACGTTTGGAAGTGTAGTTCAGGCGCTTGATTGGATCGTCTTGTATAGACTTCCACGCGGCCACAGGGGGCATCGTCTTGCGCGCCTCCCGCCAGCTTTTCAGAAGTCGTCCACGGATCAGCGGATATTTCACCCGGTTGGCCGAATAGAGATACCAGCTATAGCTCGCACCTCGCGCACAGCCGCGCGGTTCATGGTTCGGAAGGTCGTCGCGCGTACGCGGATAGTCGGTCTGCTGGGTTTCCCAGGTTACGATGCCGCCCTTGACGTAGATCTTCCAGGAGCAGGATCCGGTGCAGTTCACGCCATGCGTCGAGCGTACGATCTTGTCGTGCCGCCAGCGGTTCCGGTAGGCCTCCTCCCAGGTCCGGTCCTCATCATTGAGAACCCCGTGCCCTTCGGAAAAGGTTTCGGTCTGCCGCCTGAAGAAGGTCAGTCTGTCGAGAGTATGGCTCATTGGGAGGGTCCTTTCTTAGGCGGTCGCAGTCGCTGATTCAGTGCGCTTGGCGTTCTCGACATCGAAGAGGAGGCCGCCGGGGCGCGCATAAACGAACCAGGTGATGAGCAAGCAGGAGACGTAGAAGCCGAGAAAGCCGTAGAGGGCGGGCGCGGCGCTGCCGGAGGCGGCCAGCGACATGCCGAAGCTCTTCGGGATGAAGAAGGCGCCATAGGCGGCGATCGCGCTGGTGAAGCCGGTGATCGCTGCGCTTTCCTTTTCGGCCTGGCGCAGACGGTCCGCCCCGCTCATCTGCGGCTCCAGCCGGGCGATCTCCTTGCGCATGATCGCGGGGATCATCTGGAAGGTCGACGCATTGCCAACGCCCGTCGCAAAGAACAGGACGATGAAAGAGACGAAGAAGCCGATGAACGCGCCCGGCGCATCCTTGATGGCGAGGAAGTAGAGCACTCCGACCGTACCTGCCATCATCAGGAGGAACACACCCAGCGTCACACGCGCACCGCCGAACCGGTCCGAGATCCACCCGGTGAACGAACGAGACAACGCACCGACCAGCGGCCCAAGGAAGGCAATCTGCAGGACGTTCACTTCGGGGAACTGCGTCTTGGTCAGAAGCGGGAAAGCCGCTGAGAATCCGATGAACGAACCGAACGTGCCCGTGTAGAGCCAGCACATGATCCAGTTATGCTTGCGCTTGAAAATGATGGCCTGGTCCGAGAAGGATGCCTTGGCACTCGACAGGTCGTTCATGCCGAACCACGCGGCAAAGGCGCTGGCGATGATGAACGGCACCCAGATGAAGCCGGCGTTCTGAAGGAAGAGCTCGCCGCCTTCCCCGGTCACCTGCGGCTCGCCGCCCAGAAAGCCGAACACGCCAACCGTGATGACCAGCGGTACGATGAACTGCATGGCACTGACGCCGAGATTGCCGAGCCCGGCATTCATGGCCAGTGCATTGCCCTTCTCACGCTTCGGATAGAAGAATCCGATGTTCGACATTGAGGATGCAAAATTTCCTCCCCCAAAGCCGCAGAGCAGCGCAAGCGCGAGCATGATCCAGTAAGGCGTTTCCGGGTTCTGCACAGCAAAACCGATTCCGAGCGCGGGCACCAGCAGCGACCAGGTCGTCAGTGTGGTCCACAGCCGTCCACCAAAGACGGGCACCATGAAGCTGTAGAAGATGCGCAGTGTCGCACCTGACAGGCCAGGAAGGGCCGCCAGCCAGAAAAGCTGGTCCGTTGAATAATCAAACCCGATCTGCGGAAGCTTCGCGACAACGACCGACCAGACCATCCAGACAGCGAAAGACAGGAGCAGTGCCGGAATCGAGAGCCAGAGGTTGCGACTGGCGATCTTCTTGCCTGTCGTATCCCAGAATTCTGGATCTTCCGGGCGCCAGTCCTGGATCAGCTTCGGCGCAAGAGCGCGCGCTTCCCGCTCGCCATGGATGGGCTGCATTTCCGGTAGCTGAGGCAGGGCATCGAGGGTCTCGCCCATGGCCTCGCGTTCCATATGCCGGATGGCCAGGTGCATCCAGATCAACGAGGCTGACACAATGAGGAAAAGCAGCATGAAGCAACTCGTCCAGACGCCCGTCAGGTCATTCAGCAGGCCAAAAGTGATCGGCAAAATGAAACCACCCAGCCCGCCCATAAGGCCGACCAGGCCCCCAACTGCCCCCACATCCTTCGGATAGTAGACAGGAATGTGCTTGTAGACCGCTGCCTTGCCGAGGCTCATGAAAAAGCCCAGAATGAAAATCGCAATCACGAAGGGGACCGGTCCTGTGGCGAGGCGGAAGCTGATTGGACCCCTGACACCATCGACCACATAGGAGGTTGGCGGATAGGCCAGAAAGAAGGTGACTGCGGCCGCGACCAGAAATGTCCAGTACATTACGGTGCGGGCACCGACCCGGTCAGACAGTTGACCTCCATAGATCCGGAAGACCGAAGCAGGGATCGAATACGCTGCGGCCAGCATGCCGGCTGTCTTTATGTCAAAGCCGTACACACCGATCAGGTAGCGCGGCAGCCAAAGTGCCAGAGCGACAAACGCGCCGAAAACGAAGAAATAGTAGAGAGAAAAACGCCAGACCTGCACATTGCGCAGGGGTTCGAACTGAGAGGCAAAACTGCGGGGCTTCACGCCGCTGCGCCGCCGTTCAGCGAGTTCCGGGTCATCCGAGGTCAGAAAGAAGAAAACGAGTGCCACGATGACCAAGGCGATCGCCCAGACATTGGCAACGCCTTGCCAGCCCAAAGACGCCATGACAATGGGGGCTGCGAACTTGGTCACGGCCGCACCGACATTCCCGGCGCCAACAATGCCAAGCGCCGCCCCCTGTTTTTCCGGCGGAAAGAATTTCGAAACATAGGTGATCGAGACCGAAAACGATCCGCCTGCGATCCCGATACCAAGCGCGGCAACGAGGAATTGCGGATAAGTCGTCGCGAAGGTCAGAAGCCAGGTTGCCAATGCCGACAGCAGCATGACTGCAAGGTTGACGATACGGCCACCATACTGGTCGGCCCAGATTCCGAGAAACAGTCGCGACAAAGATCCTGTGAGGATTGGCGTGCCGACGAGCAGTCCGAACTGGGTTTCAGTAAGCCCGAGATCCTTCTGGATCTGCAGCCCGAGGATGGCAAATATGGTCCAGACGGCAAAGCATGCTGTGAAGGCGACAGTGGTCAGCCCCAACGCACGATTGGCGCCTTTTGCCGGCATTGTGGTCGAAAGTGGCATTATGTGGCCCCCCGCTCGGGCAAAAGTTCCCTAGTACGAGAAGAATGTCTGCCGCCTGGTGCGCGGGTTTGCCTTGATATTTGTAAAGTGTCCTATTGCCAGATGCTCTCTGGGGGCGCCGTTTGAAATCAATCTTCGGAGGACTGACGAAGCTGTGGTTCCGGCATGACTCGCGCACGCGAAGGACCAGACATGGATCCGGCTTGAGCTTGACATTAATCAAGTTCTCTTTAAGCGTGAGGCGGAGTGTCAGCGGAGACGAGCGACGCTGAATTGAATAAGTAAAAGCTGCTAAGCGTCTCTGGAGAATGCATGCCTATTAGAAACGCCGATGCCGAACGCGTCCGAAATACATCATTTTTCCGAAGCGCAGACGATGCGACATTCGATACGGCCATGAACGGCGCCTTCCTCCAGCGATTTCCTGCCAACACAACCTTGTTGATGGAAGGTGACACCGTTGATTTCCTTTACATCCTGCTGGAAGGCTCCGTTGAATTGGGCGCCGGCTGGAAGTCCAAGGACACAACGCTGGCCATCCTTCGGCCGGTCTCAACATTCATTCTTGCAGCCGTGGTGCTCGAGTCCGACGCGCTGATGAGCGCGGTCACACTGGAACGGTCGGAAATCCTCATGGTGCCGGGCGACTCGCTCCGGCGCGGCATGAAAGAAAATGCCGTTTTCGGATATGCGGTGTCCGAGGAACTTGCAGGTTGCTATCGCGGCCTTGTTCGCTCGATCAAGAATCACAAGCTGCGCGACTCGACGGAGCGCCTCGCCAATTACCTCCTCACGCAGCGAGCCCGGCAGGGCGGCAAGGACGAAATTGTGCTCCCACATGAAAAGCGAGTTCTCGCTGCTCTTCTCGGGATGACACCGGAAAACCTGTCCCGCGCCTTTTCGAAACTGTCCGACAAGGGTGTCAGTGTTGACGGAGCCCGCGTTGGATTCAGCAATGTCACCGTTCTTGAACGTCTGGCACGTCCAAGCCCCCTGATCGACAATCACTATGCTCAGGACCGCAACACGCTCGGCAAGGCCTACACCGAACGACAGCAAGGCGTGCTCGACCAGAGCTAGACTAGCCACCCATCTGGGCCAGATTTCTGATGTCACCAGGGTCTGCATTGTGCAAACCATGCGCGGCAGGTTTGAAAGCCAGGGCGTCAACAATGCGGTCTTTGAGCAGCCCGATCTGATCATCAGAACAAAGCAGGTCGCGCAAAGGGCGTCCGCCTTGCCCGAACAGGCAAAGTCTCAGCTGTCCGCGCGCTGTCACACGCAAGCGGTTGCAACCGTCACAAAAGCCCGGCGCATAAGGCGCGATCAGACCGATACGGCCCTTATAATCCGGATGCGTGAACTCGACTGCCGGACCATCATCAGCCCCCCGCTCTGCCGGCCTCCAACCTTTTGCCTCCAGCCACTGCCGCAATACCTGCCCGCTGACGTGCTGAGCGTCGAAAAACGCCATGTTGTCGCTGGTCCGCATCAGCTCGATGAAACGTACGGAAATCGCACGCTCTCGGACGAAACCAGTCCAGGATGAAAAATCTTCGTTCAGTCCGTCACGAAGCAGGACCGCATTTACTTTCACGGCATTCAGGGGAAGCGTCTGCGCGCGCCCCAGTCCGGCCAGGACATCATTGAGCCGGTCATGCCCGGTGATGCGATGAAAAGCCTCCCGGTCCAGGGCGTCCATGCTGACATTGAGATTGGTCAGTCCGGCATGGACCCATTCATCGACGTGACGGGACAAATTCCAGCCATTCGTCGTCAACGCAATTTTCTCAATCCCCGGCTGTGCAGAGACACGTGCGATCAACTGGGCAAGATCCTTGCGGACTGTTGGCTCCCCGCCCGTCAGGCGTACTTTGCGGATACCGAGCTGTGCGAAAGCCCGAACAAGCCTGTCAACCTCGTCAGCCGCCAGAAAATCCATCGGGCCGGATTTGCGATAGCCGTCGGGGAGGCAATAGGTGCAACGGAAGTTACAGACTTCCGTTACCGAAAGCCGCAAATAGCGGAACCTGCGCCCGAAGGCATCCGCCGCGACCGCGCCGGGATTAGTCATCGCAAGGCTCCTTTCCAAGCACGGGAGGCGGCGGGGTTTCCCCCGTCACCCTCGGCCGGGCCGCCATGGCGCTGGGATAAAGACGCGCTTTAGGCGAAACGGCTCGGAGCGAATTAGTGGAAGCTTATGGGCGCACGCAGTAGCCTGTCTTTGATGTGCGCGCGGCCGCCGATTGATGGTGGTCAAGTCACCGGCATCGACCGGTCAAGAGGTGCGGTCGGGCCTCGGAGCTAACAGTCTCGGACCATAGACAATCGCAAAGAGCGCGAAGGCTCCGGCCCAGAGGACGCTGGCAATGTGATTGACTTGCATCTGAAGCGATGCCTCAAAAAAGGGTGCAGCGACGCGCGCCAGTGCGCCGGAGTTCACGAAGGCATAGATCAGCACCGTCCCCCATCCGGCCTTCAGCACATGCCCCGTGTGGCCCAGGCTTGCACGCGTCATCACCGCAAGCGTCATCACCCCGATTGCGCCTGCGCCGACGGCGTGGACACCCGAAATGCGTGGAACGCTTGCCGGAAACAGGCCGCTCAATCCCAGAAGAAGCAGCGCCAGGGCCGCCCAGCCATAGCCCACATGCAGGATCGTCACGAGCGGCTCGGCCAGCGTGCGCTGGATCTGCCAACGCCCAAGCCGGACGATGTTCATGACACCCGCGACAAGGAGCAAGGCTGATGCCGCCTGCACGCCATCGAACACCGACCATGCCACCAATGCCACAAGCGAGGCGATCAGGGTAGCACCGTCATATCGGCCGAAGGGCGCTGGCATCGGCCCGCCCCGCTTGCCGAGCCAGTTGCGCGTGAAACTCGGCGTGATCCGCCCACCGATCAGCAATATAAGGAAGAGCATTGAGGCAAAGCCTGTCCGGATCGCGCCTTGCGGCAAACCGCCCGCCGTGATGCTCGTCCAGTGAAAGGCGATATTGGCAAGGGCAAGGACACTGACCACCCCCGCGACCTTGAGATTGCGGGTGTTCTGACCCGCAATCACCTCGCGCCAGACAAGCCCCGCAAAGACAACGAGGAACGTGCATTCGATGGCGCCAGGAAGCCAGACGGGACCCGGCTGGAACAACATGGCGGCGCGCCCCGCGACCCAGAGCGCCACCAGCACCATGAGCGGCGGGCCGCAAACGGGGAGCCGCCCTGTCCAGTTCGGCACGGCGGTGAGCAGGAAGCCCGCCACAATGGCCGAACCATAGCCGAACACCATTTCATGCACATGGAACACAAGGCCCGCCTCCACGGGCAGTGCGCCCGGACCAAGGGCGTAGGTGACGATCCAGAGCGGTACGGCAATCGCCGCCCAGATCGCCCCGAGCAGGAAGAAAGGCCGCAGGCCCAGGCTGAACAGAGCCGGTCCCCTGTAGGCACGTATCCGTTCAGCACTGGTCGCCATGGCAATCATCCTTTCTGCTTTCTAACCACATTTCGAGTGACCGCAGTCCAGACAGGTGTCGCAGCCCTCCTTTCGGATCAACGCCTTATGACCGCACTTCGGACAACAAGCTGCATCGGAGCGGCTGACAGGTGTGGTGTCCGTCTCCCCCAGATCGCCAAGATGCTCGGCCACAATCCGGCCAATGGCGGCCGGCAGCGAGGGCACGTACCGCCCATCCATAAATGCCCCGCCCTGCGGATCGAATACGGCCTGAAGCTCTTCGGCGACGAAGCTGACATCGCCGCCGCGCCGGAAAACAGCCGAGATCATCCGTGTCAGCGCCAGCGTCCAGGCATAGTGGTCCATGTTCTTGGAATTCACGAAAATCTCGAAAGGCCGGATACCCTGCCCCTCATCTGTATCGTTGATCGTCACATAGACGGCATGCGCGCTCTGCGGCCATTTCAGCTTGTAGGTTGCGCCTTCAAGCCTGCGTGCCCGCGGCGCGAGCGGCACTTCAAGCCGGTCCGGCGCGCGTTGCGTCTCGGCCACCGAGAGGACCGAGCCGGTAATGGCGTTCGGCCTGTACGTTGTGAGGCCCTTACAACCAAGCCTGTAGCCCTCGTGGTAGACATGCTTGAAATCCTCAAAACTGATATCGGAGGGGCAGTTCACGGTCTTGGAAATCGAGCTGTCGATGAAGCGCTGCGCACAGGCCTGCATGCGCAGATGATCCTGGGGCGTCAGGGTCTGTGCACTGACGAATACGTCTTCCGGCGGGGCGGCATCTCCGTGAAGCCTCTGCCAGGCCCGAAGCGCATAATCCGTGACGGGCTCCTCAACATGCGAGCCATCCGCCTGGCGCACTTTTCGGGAATACGAAAAAGCGAAAACAGGCTCGACGCCTGAGGAGACATTGTCGGCCAGCAGGGACGTCGTGCCCGTCGGGGCGATCGAAGTCAGGCAGCCGTTACGCAGGCCATGCACCGCGATCAGCGCGCGGGTTTCCTCGTCAAGTCCCACGAGATTGGGCCGGTCCAGAATGGCCTTGTCGTAGAGCGGATAGGCCCCCTTCTCTGCCGCAAGATGCGCCGAGGTGCGATAGGCTGCACGCTTCATCGCCGCCATCCACTGCTCGGTCAGCGAGAGGGCGGCGTCCGATCCGTAGGCCGCGCCACAGAATATCAGTGCATCAGCGAGCCCGGTTATGCCGAGACCGATCCGGCGCTTGGCGCGGGCCTCCTCTGCCTGCGCTTCCAGTGGAAAGCGGGAAATGTCGATCACATTGTCAAGGAAGCGAATTGCGGTTTCAGTGAGCACTTCGAGTTCGGTCTCGTCGATTCCGGCGTTCGCTTCGAAGGGGGAGGCGACCAGCTGCGCCAGATTGATCGAGCCCAGGAGGCAGGCCCCATACGGCGGCAGCATCTGCTCGCCGCAGGGGTTGGACGCGGAAATCGTCTCGATGCCTGCCAGATTGTTGAGCGCGTTGACCCGGTCGATGAAGATGACGCCCGGCTCGGCAGCATCGTATGTCGCCTGCATCAGCCGGTCCCAGAGTTCAGAAGCCGGGATCGTGCGATAGGGCTGCCCTTCGAAGGCAAGCACCCAGTCCTTCCCCGCCTCAAGCGCATCCATGAAGGCGTCCGTCACCAGCACCGACAGGTTGAAGTTGCGGAACCGCGCGCCATCTCGCTTGGCATCGATGAAGGCTTCGATGTCAGGATGATCGATCCGAAGGCACCCCATCATCGCCCCGCGCCGTTGGCCGGCCGACATGATGGTCCGGCACATCGCGTCCCAGGTGTCCATGAAGGATAGCGGCCCGGAGGCCTGTGCCCCCACGCCCATGACCGGTGCCCCTGACGGGCGGATCGTGGAGAAATCCATGCCGACCCCGCCACCCTGTTGCATCGTCGTGGCGGCTTCGCGCAAATGTTCAAAAATGCCTGGCAGGCTGTCCGGGATGGTTCCCATGACGAAACAATTGAACAGCGTGACATTCCGCGCCGTCCCGGCTCCAGCGAGGATGCGCCCGGCGGGAATGAAGCGGAAGTCGGCTAACGCCTCGCGGAACCGCGTCCGCCAGACCTTACGGTTCCTTGGCTTCTCCGCCTTGGATACAGCGTCAGCAACGCGGTCGAGCGTGGCGGCAAGGTCGGCATCTTCGCCCGCATCGGAGCGGAAGCGGTATTTCTTGTCCCAGATTTCTTCAGCGAGCGGCGTGTCGAAGGGCATGGCAATCATCCTTGTCGTTGGTCTTCGGAAGGACGATCAGGCTCTGTGATTCGGTGCGGCGTGACGCAGGGCGCGCGAGCACTGGCGCGCCCCGACAAGTGCCGCATCCGGATTTGACAAGGATCAATCACGAGACACACTTTACTGACGACCTGATGCAGCTCGCGTATAGGTCGCCATATCGAAATAATCGCGCCAGACCCGAATCTTGCCATCATGCATTTCGAAGATGCCGCAACAGGGCAGGTCTACGGAGTGCTCGCCAAGTTTCGTGCGGTCCAGCCGCTCGGCCACCACTGTGTCGCCGGCGCTGATCAGGGTCAGGATTTCCCAGTCCGTCCTGGTCCAGTCCTTGACGAAATTGGCGATGAACACTTTCAGCTCCGCATGGCCATTGACCGGCTTGAACGGCATGTTGTGGTAGACACCATCGGCCGCAAAGTAGCTGACAATTTCATCGACATCGAGCCGGGACCAGGCCGCGATGAAGTCCCGGATAGTCTGTTCGTTGTCCGTCATGAGTGTCTCTCATTCCTGTTGTTCAAGGTTTCAGAACGGTGCGAACACCACCGTTGCACCGGCCGGCTCCGCTTCCGCGCCCGGCCGTCTGCGGATGAGCGCATCCGAGGCGGCGAGCGATCTCTGGCTGCCGGAGTCCTGCGAGTCTGCGAGGACGAGCCCCCTGTCGGTCCGGCGCGCACGCAGGAAGGTTTCCCGATCACCGCAGGCCGGTAGCGGGTCGGCGCAGACCCCTGTCTCGAAAACAACCGCCCCGGACGCATCGCCGCCACCAAGTCCCTGAAGCAGCGGCGCGAGGAACAGGCGCGCAGTCACCAGTGCCGAGGTCGGATTTCCCGGCAGACCCATGACCAGCCGCCCGGCCACTCGCGCCAGCCAGACAGGTTTGCCCGGCTTGATGGCAACTTTCGGGAACACATAGTCGGGGGCCGGGCCGAACACGGAGCGCGAGTAATCGCGCTCTCCCACCGAAGCCCCGCCGATCATGACGGTGAGATCAACCTCCTCAAGCGCGCGCGCAGCAGCTTCTGCCAGCGCGTCCGGCCTATCCGGCAATCGCTCGCGGCGCAGCACAAGGCCGTCTTGCAGACCCACGAAGGTGGCGATGCCCGGCGAAACGCTCTCTGGGATCGCGCCCGCGCGGGCATGAGCCTCTCCCGGCGCGGCAAGTTCATCGCCCGTAGCAAGGATCACAACGCGCGGTTGGCGGTAAACGGACAGCTCGGCCTGATCGGCTGCCGCCGCCGTCGTCAGCGCCCGCCAGCACAGCCGCACGCCCGCTGGGATGAGAACTTCACCCGTCTCAAAATCCGAACCGGCCGTCCGGATGTTGCGGCCGGGCCCATGCGGGCGAAGAAAGGTGACGCGATCACCTTCCCGCTCGGTGTTTTCCTGCACGATCACGCGGTCCGCGCCTTGCGGGACCGGCGCGCCGGTAAAGATGCGGAAAGCTGAGCGGTCTGGCAGTACCTGCCCCGGTGACGCGCCGGCCGCAGCCTCTCCGGCGATCGGCAGGCTGAACGGCACATCGCCGAGATCATCCTCGCGCACGGCATAGCCATCCATGGCCGACACATCCGTACGCGGCATGGCAAAGCGGGCCGTGACCGGCTCGGCGAGCACCCGTCCCGATGCCTGCTCGAGCGGGATCGTCTCGAAACCGAGTGGCTGCGCTATAGCTATGACGCGGGCCAGTGCCTCCTCGAATTCAATCATGGCGCCTCAACTCCGGCGACCCAGTCACCTGTCTGGCCGCCGCTCTTCTCCTCAAGGCGGATGGCTTCAATCACCATACCCTTGTCGACTGCCTTCAGCATGTCATAGAGCGTCAATGCTGCAATGCTGACCGCCGTCAGTGCTTCCATCTCGACACCTGTCTGCCCGGTCAGGCGCACTTCGGCTGTCAGCCGGAAGCCGGGCAGTTCATCATCCATCACAATGGTGACGGCGATCTTGCTGAGCGCGAGCGGATGGCAGAGCGGGATCAACTCATGCGTGCGTTTCGCCGCCATGATCCCCGCAAGCTCGGCCGTCGTGATCACCGCGCCCTTGGGCGTGCGCCCCTCGCGGACCATCGCCAGCGTCCCGGCCTGGCAGCGCACGCGTCCGCTCGCCACGGCGCGGCGCACGCTCGCGGCCTTGCCGCTCACATCCACCATGTGGACTCGGCCTTCGCTGTCGAGATGGGTGAGCACGGTCATGGGCAGATCCCCCGATAGCGTTCGATCTGCCCGACCAGCGAGCACGGCCTGAACCGGCTGTCGAACTCCAGTGCGAAGACATTGTCCCAGGCATCCCGACAGGCGCCCGTGGAGCCCGGCACACAGAAGATGAAAGTCTCGCCCGCCTGTCCAGCAAAAGCGCGCGACTGCAGGGTCGAGACGCCGACGGTGCCGAGGCTGACCTTGTGGAAGACGATCGAGAAGCCGTCCATCTCGCGCCGGAACAGAGGCCGGATCGCTTCCGGCGTCACATCGCGCGGGGAGAAGCCGGTACCGCCGGTCGTCAGCACCACGTCGATCCCCGGATCCGCGATCCAGCGCGAAACGACGGCACGAATGTCGCTGACCTCATCCTTCACGATGGCACGATCCACAAGATTGTGACCGGCCGCCTTTGCACGTTCGATCAGTAGTCCGCCCGAAGTGTCGGTCCCTTCGTTCCGCGTATCCGACACCGTCAGCACGGCAATATTCAGCGGGTAAAAAGGAAGGCTCTCGTCAATACCCGGCATTTTCTTCATTCCATCTCTCCCGATCTTCAGTGTCTCTTTGTGTGGGCTCGATCCAGCGCTCGCCGAACGGGCCCTGTTCGCGTTTCCAGAACACGGCCTCGGTCTTCAGCCGGTCCATCAGATAGTCGGCGCACCGGAATGCGTCTCGGCGATGATCGCTCGCCACGGCGACCAGTACGATGATCTCGCCTGGCACCATGGCTCCGGCCCGGTGCACGACCGAGAGCGCGCGCACATCAAACCGCGCTGCCCCATCCCTTGCAATCCTGTCGAGCGAAGACGCCGTCATTCGCGGATGGTGGTCAAGGACCAGCCGGTCGAGCGCCTCGCCCTGCTTCGTAACCGGGCGCACAATACCTTCGAAGGAAACCAGCGCGCCATGGCCCACCGCGCGCTCTCGCAATTCCAGCAACCACACGGCAGCATCGATTGGTACGAAGGCGAGTTCGGAGCGGACAATCTTCTCTATCGGCATTTCATTCATGGACCGCTCTCCTCAGTACAGCGCGCCATGGGCGCCCAGAACCAATGTGATCACTGTAACCAGGCTGAGCGCCAGCAAGACGAGGTGCCCGCGTCTGACTAGCACCATGGTCCGTTCCGGCGCACGCTGCGTCGCTCGACAAACCAGCGATGCAGGACGAGGGGTTCGAACACGAACAGGACCAGCGTAAAGATGAGCCAGACCGTGACCATTGAATGCATCCACCAGAAGCCGGAATCGAGAAAACGGCCCCACGCGGACAGACGGTGGGTCATGTAAAAGCCTGTCAGCCCGGCCAGCGTTACGGAAATCTTCGCCTGCCGGGAAAAAGCGCCTTCGACCTGCTTGAACAGGCGAGCCCTGTGGTTCTGCCAGATTGCGCACACCCGGCAGGAATACCAGCGTCACGAAGGACACGCCCCCGATCCAGTGGACAATAGCAGCGACATGGATCGCCCGGGCGAGGGTCAGATCATCCATGAACCCTCTCAGCCACCGGAGACCGGACTCATGAACTCGACCGTATCAACCGGATAGACAATATGCGTCTCAAGGACGATCTCGTCATTTACTGCCGCGCGTACGGTTCGCTCTAGGATCGCCTCGGCCTCATAACGCCCCGCAAGGAGGCGCCGCAGGGCTGCCACGCTCATCCCCACTTCCGGAACACTGATTTCGGCGGGGCCGCCAAATGGCCTTTCAATCTGTCCGTAGAATCCAACTTTCATGACCGCCTCTGATTTCCGGTTAAGATGCGATTCCGTCAGGTCGCCACTTGCATGGCCCCCTGCTTAGTACCCGCAATCCTTCCGGTGCATGACATTCATCAGGCCGGGTGCAGTTATTTTCAGCCCGCAAGCGCGATCATTGTGGTGTAGCGAAGCCGACAAGACGCATAACATACAACACGTTGCCTGGACTTCTTGAACATTTCCGATATGCCCCTGCTCCTCGTCGCCGCCTTCCTGATTACGGCACTTCTTTATGCAAGCGTCGGTTTCGGCGGCGGCTCAACGTATAATGCGCTCCTGGTCCTGGGCGGCGCAGACTACCGCCTCATGCCGTCGATTGCGCTGGTCTGTAATGTGATCGTGGTCTGTGGCGGCGTCTGGCGCTTTGCTCACACCGGCGACCTCTCAGTAAAGCGGCTCCTGCCCTTCCTGGCAGCCTCGGTTCCAGCGGCGTGGATCGGCGGCCGCATTCCGGTCAGCGAGATGCATTTCATCGGCCTGCTTGGCGGAGCTCTCCTCCTGTCCGGGCTCCATCTCGCATTTCAGAAGACCAGCGGCGACCCCGAAGTTCCGCATGGCCGTTCAAGCCCGACGCGCCTGCTTCTCTCCGCCAGCGTCGGCGGTGTAATCGGTCTCCTCTCGGGTCTGGTCGGAATTGGCGGCGGCATCTTCCTGGCGCCCGTGCTCTATTTCATACGTTGGGGAACCCCACGCCAGATCGCAGCCGCCAGCAGCCTGTTCATTCTGGTCAATTCGCTCTCAGGACTCTCTGGTCAGGTCGCAAAGCTTCAGGATATGGCACTCCTCTCTCAGGCGGTGCCGTACTGGCCGCTGCCGATCACGGTCTTCATCGGCGGCCAGATCGGTTCCTGGCTTGCCGGCTACAAACTCGATCCAGGCCTGATCCGGCGACTGACTGCGCTGCTCATCCTGTATGTTTCGGCACGCCTGGTCTGGCGCTGGATAGGGATGATCTGACATCGAATGGCAGCCCGCCAGTCCAGTCCTCGAAGCGACAGAACTGGATATACGACTCATCATGCTGCCACTCCAAAATACCGAGCGCATCCTGAACAATGTCGGTGTGGAAAGTTTGTTTGGAAAGGAGCGAGGCTCGGCGACTTGAAAAAGTTCGAAGACATCATTGGTGAGGTCGTCGGCGTATATCCAAAAAGTTATGGTGCACGGCGAGATGAACCGCCCCGTCAGACCAGACCGTATAAAGCGTCGCCGACGACAGTCCGGAGGTTTGCCTGGAGATCGAGGGTCTCCGCCGTGTTCGCGGAACGGCTGTCGTCGGGACCGCCGCATTTCAGATCGGCAACGATTTCTGATTCTGGAGCAGCTGGCATTGTCATCTCATGCATGGATGCATCTTGACGCGACACTCAGGCGAATGGAGGCGCCGGTCGCGTGCGCCTCAGTTCGAAGCCTCTTGCACGCTCGCGCCGGCGCCCATCGCCTGATAGAAAGCGGCGCTGTCGACGAGGCGCTGCGCCTGCGCGCCGATCAGCTCGATCCGCACCCGCCCCGCCGCTTGTTCTGCAATCAGTAATTCGACATAACTCGCCGCGCCGAGCGCGTATCGTCGGCGCTTGGCGAGAACCGATTCTTCGGCGGCGGCGTCTGCGCGCGCGAGCGCCGCCAGCCTTTCAGCGTCATTTTCGAGCGCGCGCAGAACATCGGCGACATTGCGCAAAGCCAGCAGCACCACGTTCTGGTAATTCGAGGCTGCGGTGTCGAAAGCAGCGAGCGCCGCGCGCTTTTCCGCCGGCAGCCCGGCGTCGAAGAGCGGCTGCGTCAATTGTCCGACGACATTCCAGATCGCCGAGCCGCCGCCGAACAGGGCGCCCGTGGTCAGTGCCTGTGATCCGAGATTGGCGCTGACATTGATCTGCGGATAGAGGTTGGCGACGGCGACGCCGTAATCTGCATTGGCGGCGTGCAGTAAAGCCTCCGCCGCCTGAATATCCGGACGACGACGCATGAGATCGGACGGCGGGGCGAGCGGCAGATCGGCAGGCAATGAGAACTCTGCAAGCGTGAAAGCGGGCGCGCCGCCCTGCGTCGGCGCGCGGCCGACCAGCACGGCGAGCAGGTGATCGTTTTCCTGGCGCTGCTGGCTCAATATGGGGAGTCCGGCGCGCGTCCTCTCAAGATCGGTTTCCAGACTTGACACTTCATCCGGCGAAGCCTGGCCGAGGCGCAGCCTTTCGCGCGCGATCGCCAATTGTTCATCCAGACGGCGGATAATCTCTTCCGTTGCGGCGATCTGGGCAGCGAGCCGCGCCTCCGTCAGCGCAGCGGTCACAATATTTCCGGCGAGCGTCAATCGCGCCGCCTCAAGCTCATAACGCTGATAATCCGCTTTTGCGGCGAGGGATTCGAGGGCGCGCCGATTGGCGCCGGCAAGATCGAGTTGGTAGTCAACGCCGACGCCGGCGTTGTAGAGACTGAATTCCGTCGGGTTCGAAGTTTGCCCGAGCGAACCCGGATTGAAACGCTTTCGTTCGGCGCTGAGGTTGGCGTCGAACCGGGGATAAAGCGTTGATCCGGACTTCGCGTCGTAGAGTTCCTTCGCTCGTCGTAAGGTCGCTTCGGACGACGCAAGCGTCGGACTGTTCTGCAAGCCTTCGGCGACGAGCGCATCAAGCCTCGCCGAGCGGAACGCCCGCCACCACTCCGCGCCAGCTTCGATGCCGTCGCTAAAACGCTGCGCCTCGCCGAGAGGTCCCACAGAAGAAGCGGTCTCCAATGGCGTTGGCGTCGCAGTATACCCGGTCACGGCCGACGCGGCCGGCATATTGAAATCGGGACCTGCAGCGCATCCTGCGAGAGTCAGCGCGATCAAAGCTGCAGACGATCCGGCGGAGCGGCTCATAACGAACTCTCCACCGGCGCCGGATCGGTGTCCTCAAAATAGCGCGGATAAAGATCGAGCGCTTCACTGATCGTCCGAACGCCCTCAATCGACGGCTCCGGCTGCGACAGGATATCGGCGCCGGCGAGCATGTCGCCGATCAGCACATGCAGCGCGGCGTCGGCCCTCGGTTCGAGGTGGCAATTGATGATGAGAATATTGACCTCGTCCCGGACGCCATCGGCGACCCTCGCAGCCTCAATGGGGTCGAGACGCTCTCCCTCCCTTTTCGCCGCCAAAGGCGCGACAAGCGCCGCGATCCGCGCCATTCCGCGCCGCAACGCCGCATCTGTCTCCCATTTCTTTCCGTCGTTGAGCGTCAGCACCGGCTTGTCGGAATGATCGTGCACGCCATGCGCCTCGCCCGGATCGCGAATGTGCAAGGCGAATACGACGACCGCAACGCTGACGATTCCGAGAATGCCCGCGATAAGCCATATGCGTTTGCCAGAGCCTGAAGACATGCTGAAAGTCCTTTTCAATTTACAGCGTCGGTCATGCGACGGCCCGACCTTCGCCGACCTCCTCATGGGTGACGCCGTCGCGGATGTGATAGATGCGCTTGAATGTCGGAATGATTTTTTCGTCATGCGTGACGACGATGATCGCCGTTTCGAACCGTTTCGCCATATCGTTGAGGATGCGAATGACGGCCATGGCGCGCTCGCTGTCGAGCGGCGCGGTCGGTTCGTCGGCGAGAATGACCGGCGGGCGGTTGATGAGGCCGCGGGCGATCGAGACCCGCTGCTGCTCGCCACCGGAAAGCTGCGAGGGCATCGCGCGCGCGCGATGATGAACGTCAAGCGCCGTCAGCAACTCCATCGCCCTTGCGCGTGCATCCGAATTCCTGGCGCCCGCAAGCATCGGCAGCAGCGCCACATTGTCTGTCACGTCAAGAAACGGAATGAGATAGGGCGCCTGAAAGACGAAACCGATCTTGTCGCGCCTGAGCGCGCGCAAATCGCGAACCTTCCAGCCCTCATCATAAATGACTTCATCGCCAAGTGTCATCCGCCCCGCAGTCGGGTCGATCACGGCGCCGAGGCTTTTCAGGAGCGTACTTTTTCCGGATCCGGATGGACCTATGAGTCCCACCACTTCGCCGGGCGCGATTTCCATATTGACGCTCTTGAGCGCATCGACGGCGGTGTCGCCTGAGCCATAGCGCTTTTTTAGTCCTTCGATGCGGATGCCTTTCGCGCCCATGTCAGCCCCCGATCGCCTCGGCCGGATCAACTCTCAGCGCCGTACGGATAGCGACCAGGCTCGCGAGAACGCAGATGACCAGCACCGCGAAGAAGCCAGCGATGGAATCGCCAGGCAGCAGCAGCACATATTTCGGAAACAGCGGCGCACTGTAGGAGGCGGTGATCTTTCCAACCACGAACCCGATGAACCCGAGCGCGACGGCCTGCTGCATGATCATGGCGGCGATCGTGCGATTGCGCGTGCCGATCAGTTTCAGTACGGCGATCTCGCGGATCTTGTCCATCGTCAGCGTATAGATGATGAAAGCGACGATGGCGGCGCTGACGACAGCGAGGATCACAAGAAACATGCCGATCTGCTTGGCGGCGGTGGCAATCAGCTTGCCGACGAGGATTCTTTCCATCTCCGGCCGCGTAAAGGCGGTGAGGCGTTTCCAGCGGCGAACCGACTGTGCGACTGCTTCCGGCTCGTGGCCGGGCTCAAGCGTCACAAGCACGGCGTTTACTGACGCATTCGTGCTCTGAGCCGCGATCACTGCGTCGAGAAACCCGGGCGCGCCGGGTCGATTGAAGGCCGGGTTGGCCGCAGTGCGGCGCCGGCTCTCGAGGATCGCGTCATTATCCTTGAGGAACTGCGCCTCCTGCGCGTCCCGCAAGGGGATGAACACCATCGGATCGCCGTTCGAGGAAACCATGCGGCGGGTGAGACCGACGACGGCATATTGATTGCGCCGTATCGTCAGGCGGTCGCCGATCTTGAAGCCAGTCGCGATATCGGCGACCGCTTCATAGTGACTGCGCGTGATTTGACGGCCGTCGACGAGATAAGGCGGCCAGCCCGGCGTTCCGGCTCCGCCGGGCGCGACGCCGACCACCATCGCGCGCACATCGCGCTCACCCTGGCGCACTTGCATGGTCAGATACGTGACATTCACGGCGTTTGAAACGCCCGGCATGGCGAGAACGCCGCGATAGAGATCGTCGCTGAGACTTGATGACTCCGCATAAGGACCAAGCGTGTCCTGCTGCACGACCCACAAATCAGCGCCGCTATTGTCGAGGAGCGCCTTGCCATCGTCGACCATGCCCCGATAAACGCCCGCCATGGTCAGCGTGACGCCTATGAGCAGCCCAAGGCCGAACCCGGTAAAAATGAACTTGCCCCAGGAATGCAGGATGTCACGGCTGGCGAGGCTGATCATCGCGTCGCCTCACGAATATTGTCGACGACACGCACGCGGCTTCGCGCGTCGAGCGTCCTTTCGCTGTAAACGACGATCCTGTCGCCGATTTCAACACCTTCACGCACTTCGACATTACCGTCGAGATCAGCCGCGCCGAGTTTGACCGGTGCGAAGCGCAGGCCGCCATTGACGATCCGCCAGACGCCGATCTTGTCGCCGATGCGACTGACGGCTGCGTTCGGGATGACCGGCGCAGCGGGACGTTGCGGCAGACCGATCGTGACTTCGGCGAGTTCGCCGATCGGCGGCAACGGCGCCGGCGCCGCGTCAAAAGCGACTTTGGCGAGCGCTTCTTCCGTAATTGGATCGGCCACGGGTTCAACCCGCAGGACGCGCCCGGCAAGGGGTTCGCTATCGCGCGAGCGCAGCACGATACGCGCGGCGAGGTCAGGGCCAAGCCCTCCGGCGCCGATTTGATCGAAGCGTGTGTTGATCCACAATTTGCCAGGGTCGATCATTTCGATCACCGCTTCGCCTGCGAAGACCGTCGTTCCGGGATCGGCCTTGCGCAGGATGACGACGCCGTCAACCGGCGCAACGAGGCGCAGATTGCTGCGCTGTGCAAGGAACCCTTCGTGATCAAACCTTGCACGCGATAGATCTTCTCGCGCGGCGGCGAACGCGGCGTCGGCGATTTTCAGTTCCTGCCGCTTTGCCGCGAGAATTTCTTCGCTAGTCGACCGCGCCGCGTACAGCTCTTCGTAGCGTCGCGCTTCTGACTTCGCATAGGTCTGCCGGGACTGCGCTTCCTGCAACGCCGCCTCGGCGCGCCGCAAGGCCGCCCCTTGCGACCGCACGCGGTCATCGAGATCGACAGGCTCCATTTCACCAAGCGTTTGTCCGGCTTTCACGGCATCGCCGACATCGACATCGAGCCGCGCGATGCGTCCGGCGAAAGTCGGACCGATTTTGTATGTAGCGCGCGCCTCAACCGTTCCGACGCCGAACAGCGACGGAGAAATCCGCCGCGCCTCGACGCGCGTCTCCGTCACCCGCACGGGCGCCAAAGGTCCCGAGCGAACGGCGACGAAGGCGAAGAGCGCCAGCAGCGGGACGACGATCAGCAGCGGAGCGATCATGCGGCGTTGTATTATGCGGGTCATGACGCGCTCCGCACGCCGCGTCGGTAAATCGCGAACACGCGCGGTGCGTCTTCGCGAATGCGTGACACATCGCCAGCGAGCATTGATTGCATGACCAGCCCCTGTATCGTGCCGATGAATAGCGTCGCCGCCGCCTCGACATCGAGATCGCCAGCGAGTTCGCCGCATACCTTGCCCTCTTCGAGGACCTCGCGCAGCCTTTGGCCATATCGATGCAGCAGCGCTTTCGCGATGCGCTTGGCCGGAGTGACTTCGGCGCGCTGCAGTTCTCCGAACATGATCTTGGGGATGCCGGGATGCTCGGCAGCGAACTCGGCGTGAGAAAGAAACATCGCCTCCAGCGCGGCGAGCGGTGAGCCTACGCCGAGAGCGGCACGCTCAATCCGCCCCATCAGGCGATCCGTCGCCCATTCCATGACCGCCTGCCAGACAGCCGCCTTCGACGGAAAATGCCGGAACAGTGCGCCTTGCGTCAGGTTCATGTGTTCGGCGATCGCTGCCGTAGTGATCGCGCCCGGGTCTTGAGAGGCGGCAAGTTTGACTACAGCGTCGACCGTGACGGCGCGACGTTCATCAGACGGCAGGTATTTTGCGCGGGGTCTCACCGATCAATCTCCAAAAGAAAGTAATTAATTACTATCTTTTGGAGGTAGCGACGGCAATCCGGAATCCTCAGACGTGTCAATCGACCGCACATGCAATTCGCGCTTATGCGGCCCAACTCGCTCAAATCGAAGAAAATCTGCTTTCAGTTGGCCTACTCCCGGCAAAGTGGTTCGCTATTTAAGTTAGTCGCGGCTACGATTGTGCTCATCCGGACTTTGGTCCGACCTTCATGCGACTTTTCGGGCTGAATGACCGCTTCAGAAACGATTTTCTCCGACCTGTTAAGAACCGCCTCCGGATCGTTAACACTTCCGAGGGTCCAGGCCGCAAAAGTCTCCTTCATTGGCACCTTGATTGCTTCCTCCCTCCGGTAGAAATTCGTGCTGGAGCGGACACATGAGAGTGCCAGAGGTTGGACTTCCCCCATACGATTATGTCTGGAAACTTTCCCGCAGCCGATCGGCCTAGGAATTCCTGAGACGCAATCCGGACTTCCTCGAGGATGCGCGCCGCCATGGGCCGGATGAGTTGTCGGTGCGCGAGGCATGTCGCAGGATCACAATCATCCGCTCACGTATCGATCAGTACGATGCAGAGCGCTGGGGGCTGGCCTTTATCCAAGATAGGTACAAGTCCAGGTGGGGTCTCGCGCGCCCGGTGAAGTCTGCGACATCTATGAAAAGACGACGAGCATCTGCCGCATCTTTCACCTGACCGACACATCCGGCCGGGAACTCCTGCTTCTGAAAGGTAATGGCTGTGTCGTTCAGGTGCGCTGTACCGGCATGTCCCTGCTCGCCATGGAGCCCGTCAGGATGCGGTTCCTGATCGATGGCGGAGAGAGCCTTGAGTAGAAATACCGCATCCTGAAGGAAGCTCACCGCATCTACGGTGATGGTTCGGTGCAGGAACCTGTCACCTGGAGCCGGGGCGCACTAATCCTGCGCAACGCGCTGATTGCCTTCGACTGCCATGCAGCCGGCCTGTCGCTTCGCGACACTGCTGCAGTGGTCTATGGAAAGGACCGCGCGGACGACGCCTGGGCAGGCCCCAGCCGGTCGATGAAGGACGAAATGCGCCGGGCGCGCGATCGAGGCATCGAACTCGTGGGGAGTGGCTATCGCGAGCTCCTCGTTCAGTCTCCGAAGATTCCGCAGGCGGCGTAAGCGACATACCTGTCCTTATCTGTGAAAGGACCACGGCGAGGCTGCTTCCAGCCACTGTGTCGGCTCCAGACACAATTCGGAGTGTGAAGCAAATCGCGAGCATCGGGCGGGCATCACCCTCCCCCCGGCCCGCTCACGCGGGGCTGTTCAGGCGGCGAGGGCGCTCTTCGTATCGTGAATCTTCGACTGGACCGGCTCGTCTCCGGTCACCGGCCCGCCCGTCCGGGCGCACCGGCGCTGCGGGGGCTCGCCGGCCGGGGGCCGCGCTTTGCTTCCCACTGGCCTTGCGGCCAGAGGGGTCATGCGCGCGTGGCATGCGACAGGTTTCAGGAGGCTTCTTTCCTGGCCGCCTCCGGCCTGGCTTTCAGCCATTTGCCGTAGACGGTCACCTGCTGACGTTCGAATCCCAGGGCTTCATAGAACTCAGCCGCGCGGTCATTGCCCTCGCGGACCATGAGTTCGAGCTTGGGCGCGCCTCGCGACAGGAGCCAGAGGCCGGCTTCCTCCATGAGTTCGCGGCCGAGACCCCGTCCCTGTTGGGCCGGATCGACGGCAAGATAATAGACCCAGCCCCTGTGGCCGTCATGGCCCGCCATGACCGATCCGATCAATTGGTCCCGGGCATAGCCGACCAGGATCGTTGCCTCACGGGCGGCGATTGCCCGGTCGATATCGTCGTTCGGATCGTTCCATGGCCGGGTCAGGCCACAGGTCTCCCAGAGCGCGGCCAGCGCTGCCCGGTCCGTTTCCCGGAAATCCCGTGCATGCATCGTCATAACCGGCCCGTTCTGGAAGATTCGGACGGGTCTTACCAGCTTGGATGCCTTTCGCCGGCAGGACCGTGCCCGAATGCACAATGATGGCTCGGGGGCCGGGCCGGTCGCCGCATTCGCCGAAGGCACCTGCCCCTCCCTCACGCCTCGAAGAAACCTCGCCCGGCGGGTGTGGGCGGACGGCACGTCTGGCCGGGCGCGCCGCACGCGCAAGGCGCCGGAACGCGATCATCGATGGCGTATTGAGGTCTCCTACCTTTCCGCCTTGCGCGTGCCGCTCGTCCGCCCGGCCTGCCGGCCTTTTCCGCCGCCCACGCCCGCCTGACGCGGGCAGGAACGCGGCAGAGAGAAGGAGACCCGACATGCCCTGCGACACCGCAACCCCTGCCCCCCTTGGAACAGCTACCGCACTCCCGCCCGAAGACCGTCCCCGCATCTATGTGGCGTGCCTTGCGGCTTACAATAATGGCTGCCTGCACGGGCGCTGGATCGATGCCACCACGCCGGATGAGATCATGGCGGAAGTGCGCACCATGCTGGCGGACTCGCCGATACCGGGAGCGGACGAATGGGCCCTGCATGACCATGAAGGCTTCGAAGGCGCGAGCCTGTCGGAATACGCCTCGTTCGAGACCGTGTGCGCGCTGGCCGAGTTCATTGGCGAGCATGGCCGCCTTGGCGCCAAGGTCTATGGATATTTCGGGAACGACCTCGATGAGGCGGTGGCCGCATTCGAAGACTATGCGGGCGAATACCGCTCCGCCGCAGACTTTGCCGAGGAGCTGACCCGCGAGTCCGGCACCGAAATCCCGCCTTCCCTCGACTACTACATCGACTGGCAGGCACTCGCCCGCGACATGGCGCTGAATGGCGTAATCCTCGTCTTCCAGACCGGATTCGACGAAGTCCACATCTTCTGGACACGGTGAGGGGCGAGCATGTCTTTCACCGAACGTTTCGATTCATTCGTCTGCCCCGGTGACACGATCACCTGCGAGGTAGACGGGTTTACTGTCATGGCAGCAATCGTCCTGGAGTTGCGAGGATCAGAAAACGCTCCGATGGAGCGTTTTCCCGAGCAACGTCCCGATGCGCCCGACCAGCGGCAGGACGGATTCTGGCCATCGCTTTACATCAATGACCCCGGATTTATCGGTGAGGCGGATCAGAAATCGGTCCAGTGGACCGATTTCCCGCCGGAACGAAATGGATTCCGCGAACGGTTTGCCAAGGCGCAGGCCGAGGCCGAAGCCGTCATGGAGGCATGGCGCAAGGGCGACTGGTTCTATTGCGGGATCGTACTGTCAGTTGCGCTGGAAGGTATCACGCTCGTGGATCAGACAGGCATCTATGGCGTCGAAGCGAACTATCCGGGGGCGGATAACGCGTACCTGACCGAGGTCGCCAATGACCTCCTGCCAGAGGCGCTGGGCGTGCTGGCGCGCCTGCGCGCGGTTCCGGCAGGCGAGGCGCGGGCATGAACCGCGCCCTCACAGAGAGCGAGCGGATTCTTGGTCCGCGCCCCGGAATGACTCTGGTCGTCGAGGACGACCGCGTGGTTGAAATCTGGGTCGCAGGCCGCGCGCCGCGCATCCGGGTCCGCGACTATGACGGGGGCCGGACAGATCCCGCCCCCGCCTTCGACGGAGAAGGCTTTCCCTATTGCGACATTCACTGGAGCGGCCCGGCATGGGCGCTGGGCCTCTCCCTTTACCCGCCAGAAAAGGAGACCCCGATGGCACAGCCTGAACTCACCCATATCCCGCTCGACCAATTGAGCGTGTCGAAACTCAACATGCGGCACGGACGCAAGAAGCCGGACGTGTCCGACATCCTGCCATCCATCCGCGAGAAGGGTATCCGCCAGACGCTCCTCGTCCGCCGCGAAGACGAGACCTATGGCGTCATCGCAGGCCGCCGCCGCTATTTCGCGCTCCTCGAACTCGCCAAGGAAACCGGCACCATTCCGCTGGTCCCTTGTGCGATCATGAGCGAGGAAGATACGGCCTCCGCCATCGAGGCATCCATCATCGAGAATGTCGCCCGCCTGCCTGCCACAGAGATGGAACAATATGTAGCGTTCCGGAAGCTGGCAGACGAAGGCAAAGCCCCCGAAGACATTGCAACCTTCTTCGGCGTGACCGAGCTTCTGGTGCGCCGCGTGCTGGCCCTTGCAGGCCTCGCGGCACCAATCCGCAAGCTCTACGCCGAGGATGAGATCGACCGCGAGACCATCCGCGCGCTGACGCTGGCCACACCAAACCAACAGGCCGAATGGCTGAATCTCTGGGAGAGTGAAACCGAACGCGCTCCGTTCGGGCGCGCCTGCAAGGCGTGGGTCACGGGCGGAACCACCATCACCACTGACAAGGCCCTGTTCGAGCTTGAGCGCTATGAGGGTGCAGTCACGTCCGACCTGTTTGGGGAACGCGCTGTCTTTGCGGACGCCGAGGCGTTCTGGGCCGCGCAGGCAGCGGAAGTGTCCGTCCGCATTGAGCAATACCTGGCCCGTGGCTGGGCCGATGTCGTCTGCCATGAGCGAGGAACGTATTTCCAACGCTGGGAGTACGTCCAGACGACCAAGAAGAAAGGCGGCAAGGTCTATGTCGAGCAACGCCATGACGGCACAGTCACCTTCCACGAAGGCTGGCTGAAAGCCTCCGAAGCCCGCAAGACATCCCGTCAAGGTACGGACGGCGACACTGCAGCACCGGCTGACACCAAGCCCGAAATGCCCGGCCCGATGGCGGACTATGTCGGTCTGCACCGGCATGGAGCCGCCGCCGCCAGCCTGCTGGCCGCACCTGCGATCTCACTCAGGCTGATGGTCGCGCATGCGATCACCGGATCGTCGCTCTGGAATGTCCGCCCGCATGTTTGCGGAGCGCGGAAGAACGAGACGCATGAGAGTGTAACGACCTCTGTTGCGCGGGCTGAAATCCACGCCGCCTCCGAGCGGGCCGATGCCCTGTTTAGCGCGCTTGGTGCCATGCGCCCGCGCGCGAATGGCGATGCCTATTCGCTCTGCCAAACCTTCTCCGCCCTGCTTGCCATGTCGGACGAGGAAGTTTGCCAGGTGCTCGCCCTGACCATGGCGGAAACGCTCGAACCGGGCGGGCCGGTGGTCGAGGCCGTGCTGCATGTCTGCGGCACCGACCTTGGCCCTTACTGGTCGCCGGATGAGGCCTTCTTCGACCTGCTCCGCGACAAGCGGGTGATCAATGCCATGGTCGCGGACATTGCTTCCCCGAGCGTTGCGACAAGCGTCACCAAGGAGAGCGGCAAGGTCCAGAAGGCGCTGATCCAGAACTGGATTGATGGCGTGGAGTGTACGGCCAATCCCGGCTGGCGTCCGGGCTGGATGCAGGTGCCGCCGACGCGCCTTGTTGAAGGCGCGGGCAGCGCAACCGCCGAAGCATGGGAACGAATTGCGGGGCTGTTTCAGGGCGAGGATGAAGACAATATCGAGCCCGCTACGGAGCCTTGCGAAGCAGACGCTGCCTGAGGTTTGTCTCCTCCTCTCCGGCAGTGTGCGAACCGTCCGGTGCTTGGCATCGGGCGGCTTTTCGCATTCGATTTCTAAGATGCGGACACGCCAGCTGGACGGTTCGTTCCACCACAATCCCTACCGAAAAATCGCCCGTCTCAAGGTCTCGCAGGACATATTGGAGCGTATGCGGGATTGAGCTCCTCCCTTCCATCGGCCGCGACCTTCGGACCCCTTGTTCCCGTCTCTTGCCGTATGACCTGGACGCCCTGACCCGGCCCTGAAACCGGACGGACGAAGAATTTTCCCCGCCGCTTCGCGGCTTCCTCGCGCAGCAAAATTCCCCGCCCGTCCGGTGCTCCACTGCGTTCCGCCCGTGAACGGTTCAGGCCCGGCTCAGCGCGTCCTTTCGGTCCGGCGTCGACGGGGACAAGGGGTCCCCTGAGACCAAGCCAAAGGAACGAAAAGGAGAACCCCAATGGCAAACGCACTCGGATATGTCAGCGAAACCAAGGCCGGCTTCGAAGGCACCCTCGCCATGATGAACCTCTCGACTGCCATCCGCATCGAGAAGAATGGCGAGAAAGCCGCAGAAGGCCAGCCCGACTATCGCATCTTCGCGGGAGAAACCTCGACCGAAATCGGCGGTGGCTGGATGCGCAAGGCGAAGTCTTCGGGACGTGAATATGTCTCCCTGACCCTCGCCGACCCGCAGATCGGTCCCCGCCGGATCTATGCGAACCTCGCCCCCGTCAAGGGCAAGAAAGGCCGCCACGTGATCCTCTGGAACCCGAAGGACTGAGGTCCGAAAATTGCCCTGTCGAGCCGCTCCGGAGCCAGTCTTCGGGGCGGCTTTTTCCTGTCGAACAACTAGCGTTTCGCCGGAAAAATGGACCCGCTGCAGCGCGCAGCGGGACACTCACAATCATGGTTAGCAGTGGGGTGTCAGCGAAACGCCAGTCACTTCGATACTCCCAATTAGGATTTTCATTTGGCTGCATCGTATTGCACCGGGAGTGATGCGATGACCGAGCAGGCAAGACAGCAAAGTCCCTTCCTGACGACAAAGGAAGCGGCGAATTATCTGCGCATTTCCGTGCGCACCATGGAGAACTGGCGCTGGTCGCATGACGGCCCGGAATACCGCAAGCATGGCGGTACCGTCGTCTACCATATCGACGATCTCAACGACTTTTCCACCGTGTGGAACAAGTCACGGAAGCCTCATCGTGGGGCATAATCCGGATCGCCACAAACGCGCGAAACGCGGGATTCGAGCGACGCTTTGGAGCGCTGTTTCGTTCATGGGATTGGCGCTGATTGCGCTCCCGGCAACGGGAATTCTCCCTCCGATCCTGCTCTACAATCCGAGCGAAAGCGCACCTCTCGGTTGGTATCGGATCGAAGCCATCGAAGGAATTTCGCGCGGCGATCTGGTCGTCGCAAACCTGCCAAAGCAGGCTGCAGAACTTGCCGTGCAACGAGGCTACCTGCCGTCTGGGATCCCCGTGATCAAGACAGTCCGGGCACTCGAAGGAGACCGTGTTTGCCAGGCGGATGGGTTGTTGCAGATCAATGAAATGCCGGCTGTTCGGGCCCTGCCGACCGACAAAGCCGGACGGCCCCTCCCCTCACCCTGGAAGACCTGCCAGCAGCTCCAAGCAGATGAAGTCCTGCTCCTCTCCGATCGCACACCGGACTCATTTGACGGACGGTATTTCGGAACAGTTTTGAAGACGGATATTCTCGGCAAGGCGATCCCATTGGGTGGCGTTGGTTTTGCTGCGGAAATTGGCGATCAGGAGCAATTTGAAGGCGATTTTGAATGCAAGATAAAAGCTCATGGAGCCGATGAGGGGCTATCGCCTTGTCTGCACATCGATTTTTATAGTTCCATGCCTCAGGATACAGCTCTGGGGTCTGATGGAATCCCCAATGGCGACGCCAGATCAGCATGGTTCCATGCGCCTAGCCTGGCCTGTTTCCCGCCGGATCGGCCCGGATGAGCACGCCGCCCGACAATCCGTTCACGCCGAGACCTGGCAGGATTCGATCGAACGGATCAGGGGGACGGGTAAAGACGTACCTGGCGCGGATGACGAAGGCGCTGTCCTCGGCAGGCGGTGTCCGCCGGACCGCCCTGCCCGCTCGGCCGCGTGCCGCGCGTCGCGGTGGATGGCGGCGCGTGATCGTCAAGGCACGTATCGTCCGGATGTCCGCGTCGAGCGTTGCAGCCCTCGCCGCACATATCGGCTATATCCGGCGGGACGCAGCCCTAGAGGAAAAGGATCGCGGGAAACTCTTCGACGCCATGAATGAGGACGCAAACGCCTCCGATCTCGTCAAATCCATTACTGACGACCGGCACCATTTCCGGTTCATTGTCTCACCCGAAGACGGCGCCGAAATGGCTCTGACCTTGTCATGCCGCGGGCGTATATTTCGCATGGCATTCTAGACCGAGCTGAAGACCTGATGACGCTTGAGCTTGGGCTTGAAACGCGCCTTGAACAGGAGCGGAAACTTCAGTTGGATATCACTGTAACCTGAGCCCCGATTGGTCCCGCACCTGTGTTGAGAATTTACTCATAATCCGTCATTCCGCGGCAGGCGGCCGATAACCGTTTTCGGCGATTTCCAGACTGGCGAGCGATGAGGCAGCCGATTGGCACGATTGGATTGAGCCAGAAAGTCGTCGTCGACGGAGATCGGAATTATCCTGGCTCCTTGTGGTCATTCGGCACATGTTCTCGTACCTACCGATGCATGAACATGCAGCCGCTACGCGAAATGAAACCGCGAACAGCATTGGAGAGGTTATATCCCGGTTGGCGCGCCAGCTCTCAGCTGCTCGATCTTGTCGCGTGACCGGGTTTCAACAAGGTTTCGCAGGATCTCCGCGCGCTCGCCCAGCCAGACGAGTTCTTCGGCGGTAATGGCATAATGCTCTGAATAGCGTGCATCCACATAGGCGCGCTTCAGCAATTCGAACAGGCGCCGGTCATGCTTAGTCTCGCGTGGCCAGACAGCGATCAGCTCCGGGTCAATCTGCTCGGCCAGCGAGCGCAGGAATTTTATGCTGTGGGTCGAAGGCGCGTAGTTCGTCTCGACGAGAAGGAAGCAGGTATAGGCGCGTTCCACCGCCTGGTGGAGGAGAAACGCTGCATCTCGCAGATGCTGCTCAGCTATGAAAAACCCAACGCCTTTTAGCATGTGCTCAATGCGGGGAAACCTTTCCTCGAAATGCTTCTCAGCCGTCGCCACCGCCTCTTCCGCCGTCTGCGGCTCCGGTGTGATGAAGAGCGTGCTCCCCTTGAGGTCGTAGAGGGCGATGCCCTCTTTGATAATGTCGGAAAAGAAGTACTGACCCTGAGCGATGGCGTTGTTGACCTCATCCATCGTGTGGACAATGAAATTGACCGGGGTTTTGATGCCCGTGTCACGCATCAACCGGTCTTCGGCCCGGTACCAGTAGGTGGCAAAGTCGACGACGCTTTGCTGGTTTACCACGATCAGCAGGTCATAGTCGCTGAGGTATCCTTTGGCGGTATGTGGTTCGTCCACCCAGTTGCCGCGCGCATAGGACCCGAAGAGGACGATCTTGAGGATCCGGCCATCCTTCTTCTTCGGAGAAGAGGCGCACTTCATCGCGTCGGCAAATTCTTCAAAAAGAATTTCCGTCAGGCGCTGGAGTTCGCGCTGTTTGCCATGGGGGAGATGATCAAGGTCGCTTCGCATGGCGCTCATATTAGGCAGGCTCGCACATTGTGCAAAGCGTCAATACTGTCTTCGGTTGAAGCATCCGATCGTAGTGCGTTGGGCATCGACGAGATCAGGCGAAGTGGGGGCATACCATCCCGATGACGCAATTGGTGTCCCGGTGTCGGTCGCCTACGGTGACGATCAGGGTTATCCTGGCCCATTCCTACCAGTCGTGGGTGGTCCGCGAGCGACAGAAACGGGCGCGAAGCAGCCGTAAGTTCACAGGCTTTTCCTAGTGAGAAAAATTCCTCGTACCATCTGGCAAGATCACAAACTCAAATGACAATTCATCGACGTCCGATCTGCGACTATCGTCCTTTATCGAAAGTATCTTCGTCGCGGCACATAGACCATTTATGTTTCGCCAGATGATGATCTGGCCGATTTTCGGGCGTCTTGTTCGTGACGAATAGTCAAAAGCGTCGGCGTCCGTAATATCAGAAATTTCAGAACATCCTTTTGCGAACGCAATCGATTCAATCGAAGGGGGATCTCGGTATGCGTAGATCTCGCGGTCGCTCGCCTTCGACCATCTAGTTTCAAACAAATTCAACCCCTCACCAATGAAGAAGCGATGATCGTTATTGGAATAGTCGAATGTCACTGACCCTTTGAGCCGCTTATCCCAGTATCTTTCGTCTGCGTTATTTGGGACCAATTGTTTTTTCTGAGATCTACTACGGTGCTCTTCTATGTACATTAAGCATTCACTCGGGTTCATTACCAGTATTCCCGGTCCGTCACGAAGTTCGGTGGAACGCTTCAGTATGCCCTTGTCGTCGGTAACGAAAATGTCTCTGCCGGCCAGTTTATGACCAACAAGGTGATCTACGTCTGCAATCTTGTTGAGAGCTCTGCCACTATCGGCGGTCAGTCCAGGAAAAACAATTCGCTGAATTTCTTCGAGCAACGCCGCGTGTTCTGGTCCAGCCAGGACGTCAGCACCGTCAAGTTTGCTTTGGTCCCAGCGTGCGACGGTTCCAATCACCGGAAACATTTGCAAGTGCGCAAGCATCTCTCTTCGGCGTTCAGGATCTTTGTCTCGGGAAAGGTCAACTTCGACCCTAGTTGTCAGCGCTATTTCCAATTCGCTCGATAGCGCTTGTCGCATCAAGTCGCGCAACTCTGGAACCGACGTTGCAGTTGTAGTTTTGAGATCGAATAATCCAACTACACAGTTGGTATCGATTGTAATCTTGACTGGGTTTGGTTGAATCATTCTGAAGCCCATCGTCCAATACATAAATTTTCATTTGCGTTCAGACAGTCCGCACTACCTGCCATTCTTCCGATAACTCTCGGAAAGTTACATCTACAAGTTTTAGAGGCTCCAGCTACGGTCTGTTTTTTTGATAGCTTTCATACCTGCTTTCGGGATTTTTCAGCCGCTACGGATTCTTCCCGGAATTTCATGCTGACCGCCCGATCGTTCTGAATCTTTCAGCCCCCCCCCCTGATTTCCCCCAATTCCCTCTCTGGAGACTAAGGCGGTGATTGGTCAGGTTCTGCGTCATGAAACATGGCACGAACCTTTTCTGGCAGATACTCCTCGGACCGACTTGCTCGTCGTCCTCCTGGCGCTTTGGTGCGCGACCGAGTGGACAGCGTGATCGCTTGGCTGGTCGCCGCAGCTGGGTGAGCCGCTCCTCGTCATACTCGGCATGCCGGTGTACGTGCCATGGGCCTTCTTCGGCTGGCGGCGCGACGTACTGGTCAACAAGGACATTGTCTCGAAGCCCTATGAAGGAGGCATACAGACATGAGTGAAGTCAGTTTGAAGATCGGGGCGTTGCCTGACCGGACACCGCAGAAATTGACGGTGCTTGTCGATCCACCGTTGGCGACGGACCTCGAAGCATATTCTCGAATCCATGCGGCAACTTACGGAGCTGAGGCATCGGTGGGCTGGTTCCTCTGATGCTTGAAGCTTTCCTTTCGAGTGATCTTGGCATTCGCAAGGCCATGAAAATTCAAATCACCCGGTGATGTCGAGCGATGGCCCGAACGCAAATACCTCCGCATCTAAAAACCTGTGAAATCAAGCGCCGTCTCAAAACGCTGATCGCTGCAGCGAAAGATACAGGATTTGATGTTTGCGGCGTTCGCCTGATGCCTGACGGCGAGATTACGCTTCTGGACAAGGCCTCTCTCAGGCTCGAAACTGATTCGGAGGCGAAATGGCTAGGGAGCTGAGCATGTCCATCAAGGGACTTCATGTAATTGCGAAGAAGCTCGCGACTGGTCAGACCCGATACTATTATTATGCGTTTCGAGGTGGGCCCAAATTTTGGACGAGTGAAGGATCCAGATTGGACGGAGCCGGCAAGCGATTGCCTCCAGAATTCATCCAGGCCTATTCAGAGGTGATGGAGGATGAGAGAGCGCCGGTCGCAGATTCGCTCGCCATGGCGGTCATGCTTTATCGGAAGAAGTCTCCCGCATTCAGAAAGATGAAGCCAAAAGGGCAAACGGCAAGGATCAAATATCTCGACAAGTGGTTGGAAATGCCCCTGAAGGCGGGCCAGCCAGCTGCGAACGCACCCCTTTCGGTTTTCGATAGCAGACGCATTATCAAGTTTATCACGTCCCACCGCGATCGTGTCTGGGGTCACTCTCCGAGCGCAGCTGATGAGGCCGTCCTGGCTCTGTCGGCCTTCCTGACCTGGTGCAAAAAGGACGGGCGGCTGGACTGGAACCGAGCGCATGGCATCGAACCGCTTTATGAACGGCCGACGGAAGCGCGTATTTGGTCTCTGGAAGAGCAGGCAAAGTTTCTCAAAACCGCGTCGGCGCATTTGGCCTGGGCGTTCAAGCTGGCTCTTCACACCGGACTTCGCCGTGAAGATCTGACCCGCTTGCCACTTTCGGCGATCACGAAGCAGCATCTGATCATTCCTACGGGCAAGAGCCGTGGCCGCAACACTGCCCTTATCCCCATCACGCCTCCGCTTCGGTCGTTGCTTGATGAAATCGATGCGGCGCGCGCCAAACTCGCGACTGCACCCCTCACGATTCTCTTCTCCAGCAAGGGCAAGCCTTGGACCGCAGAAGGGTTCGGCACGAGCTTTGATCGCCATCGCAGCCGGATGGGACTTGGCCCGGAATACGAGGGCCCAACCATCCACGACATGCGCAAGACATGCGCGACGAATATGGTCATCCTTCAGCACCTCTACCCGGCTCTGATATCAGATCAGGTTCTGACCGATCTATTTGGCTGGACGCCGGGTACACTCGCGAAAATGAAGCGGATTTACGTGTCAGATGCAGCTGTTATAAAAGCGATGACGACTTCGATCTAGGAGCTAGGTCTCGTAAGGGCTGCGGCCTGCATAGGTAAGAGATCGCTTGGTGTTGATTTACACCAATTTGGTGATTTTCTTTACACGTTAGCTGGACATGTAAAGAAAATTCCGTTTCTTTGACATATCATGTCGAAACTACCAGATTCCTCGTACAAATTGCCAGACCTTCCGCCACCCGTCGAGATAGAGACGGTACCGGTGCTGAAGGCACTTGCGCGCGCCAACAGAGCACTGGCGGAATTGAAGGGCGCAGCCAAAGCCATCCCCAACCAGGGTATTCTGATCGACACGCTGGCCTTGCAAGAGGCCAAGGCAAGTTCTGAAATTGAAAACATCGTCACCACTCAAGACGAACTGTTCCAGGCAGACTTGTTTCCCGAAGGACCTGGCTCAGCAGCAGCAAAAGAGGTCGCGCTCTATCGTGACGCCCTGAGACTTGGATTTGATCAGCTCCATAAGACGCAGGGATTGATCACCAACCGCATCATTATCGACATGTTTCGTTTGTTGAAGGGGCGAGACGATGGCTTCCGAACGCAGGCCGGAACAGAGCTGAAGAACGATCGCACAGGTGAAACCGTCTATGTGCCACCACAGGGCCCGCGTGAGATTGAAGCCCTTATGGCTGGGCTCGAAGTCTTCATCAACGATGATGACGCCTGTGATCTGGACCCGCTCATCAAAATGGCGATCATTCACCATCAATTTGAGAGCATCCACCCGTTCCCGGACGGCAATGGCCGCATCGGGCGTATCCTCAATGTACTTTATCTGACGCGCACGGGCCTGCTCGACATTCCCATTCTCTATCTCAGCCGTCACATCACAGGTACGAAAAACGACTACTATCGATTGCTGCAGGCCGTGCGAGATGAAGGCGCCTGGGAAGATTGGGTGCTCTACATTCTGGAAGCAGTGGCAGAGACATCTCAGACGACCCTACAGCTGATCGAAGGCTTGCGCGCCCAGATGGCGGACTACAAGAAACGGATGCGAGCAGAGCTCGGCAAGATCTACAGCCAGGACCTTTTGAACAACCTCTTCCGCCACCCTTACACGCGCATCGATTACGTGATGCACGACCTGCATGTCAGCCGACCGACCGCCACCAAGTATCTCGACCAACTGGCCGAAGCGGGTTTCGTGACCAAGCACCAGGCCGGCCGGAACAATTACTATATCAATGAACCGCTTCTCGCACTGTTCATGCGTGTGTCCGACGGCGGTGGACGTCAAGAAGCGAAGTAATCCAGCAACTGCTAAGCCGTGACCACTTCACTGATTAAGTCCTCACCGACCTGTTCAGCTGGACACCCAACACATGCATAAAAAAAATCAAGCGCGCAGACACGTTTGACGCGGCCGTTCTGGGCGGATGAGTGCCATATTTTAGGGACGGAACAAGAACAGAACCTGTAAACTATGCTGTAAACTATTCTCGGATGTTCTTTTTTCCACAGGCCAATGCCTTGTTTTTATGGTGGGCGGTAACGGGCTCGAACCGCTGACCCTCTCGGTGTAAACGAGATGCTCTACCAACTGAGCTAACCGCCCATCCGGTGGCGTACATGCCGGGCCTTCAGGGAAAAAGCAAGACGGCCGCTTCAGGTGAAGCGGCCGTCTCTGTTTCAGGCGTCTAATGGCCTAGTGCGCGCGGGGCTGGTCGCCCTGTCCGCTGCCGCCCTGCCCGGACAGCGACGCGTGCAGCGCAGCCTCGTCAGCTTCCGACCATTCGATCGGCGCCAGCGGACCGGTCAGCGCAATCTCCAGCACCTCATTGATGTCGGAGACCGGCACGATCTTCAGCAGAGTCTTCACGTTTTCCGGAATCTCGTCGAGATCCTTCTCGTTCTCCTCCGGAATGAGGACCGTCTTGATACCGCCGCGCAGGGCCGCCAGGAGTTTCTCCTTCAGGCCGCCAATCGGCAGAACCCGGCCACGCAGCGAAATCTCACCCGTCATCGCGACCTCACGATTCACCGGAATTCCGGTGAGCAGCGAGACGATGGCCGTGGTCATGGCCGCACCGGCAGACGGACCGTCTTTCGGTGTGGCCCCATCCGGCACGTGGACGTGGATGTCCGTTGTGTTGAACAGGGTCGGCTTGATGCCGAACACAACCGACCGGGCACGGACGAGCGAGCTCGCCGCCTGGATCGATTCCTTCATCACGTCGCGCAGGTTGCCCGTGACCTTCATATTGCCCCGGCCAGGCATCTTGACCGCCTCGATTGTGAGGAGGTCGCCGCCGGACTCGGTCCAGGCAAGGCCGGTAACGGCGCCCACCTGATCGGTCTCGTCGGCCAGGCCGTAACGATACTTCCGAACGCCGGCAAACTCGCCGAGGTTCTTCTCGGTGACGGTCAGGCTTGCGCCCTCACCCTGTTCGGCCAGCTTGCGCACAGCCTTGCGGGCAAGACGCGCAATCTCGCGCTTCAGGCTACGCACCCCGGCTTCACGGGAATAGTAACGGATGAGGTCGCGGATGGCTTCGTCGGTGACAATGAACTCGTCTGCCTGCAGGCCATGATCCTCGCGCACCTGAGGGATCAGGTGACGCTTGGTGATCTCAAGCTTCTCGTCTTCCGTGTACCCGGCGATCCGGATGATCTCCATACGGTCCAGCAAAGGCTGGGGCATGTTGAGCGAGTTCGCCGTGGTCACGAACATCACGTCGGAGAGGTCATAGTCGACTTCCAGGTAATGGTCGTTGAACGTCGAGTTCTGCTCCGGATCGAGCACTTCCAGCAGGGCCGAGGCCGGATCGCCGCGATGGTCCATGCCCATCTTGTCGATCTCGTCCAGAAGGAAGAGCGGGTTGCCCGACTTCACCTTCTTCAGCGACTGGATAATGCGTCCCGGCATCGAGCCGATATAGGTCCGGCGGTGACCGCGGATCTCGCTCTCGTCCCGCACGCCGCCCAGCGACACACGAACGAAGTCGCGTCCCGTGGCTTCGGCGATGGAGCGGCCAAGCGAGGTCTTGCCGACACCCGGCGGGCCGACGAGGCAGAGGATCGGGCCCTTCATCTTGCCGGTGCGTTTCTGCACGGCGAGATATTCCAGGATCCGCTCTTTCACCTTTTCGAGACCGTAATGGTCGTCATCAAGTTGCTTCTCGGCCTTCGCGAGGTCGGTCACGATGTTCTTGCGCGTGCCCCATGGCAGAGCCAGCAGCCAGTCAAGATAATTGCGGACCACGGTCGATTCCGCCGACATCGGCGACATCTGGCGCAGCTTCTTCATCTCGGCATCGGCTTTGATGCGGGCTTCTTCAGACAGCGGCGTGTCCTTGATGCGAGCTTCCAACTCAGCCATCTCGTCACGTTCGCCGGCTTCGCCGCCCTGCTCACCCAGCTCGCGCTGGATCGCTTTCATCTGCTCGTTGAGGTAATACTCGCGCTGGGTCTTCTCCATCTGCCGCTTGACGCGGTTTTTGATCTTCCGCTCCATTTGCAGCATGCCCATCTCGCTCTCCATGAGCGCGAAGACCTTCTCGAGGCGTTCCTTCACGTCAGTGAGTTCGAGCAGTTCCTGCTTGTCGGAAAGCTTTACGGACAGGTTCGAGGCAACCGAGTCGGCGAGCCGGCCCGGATCGGTCATGGCCGCAATCGTGCCCACCGATTCCGGCGGGATCTTGCGGTTCAGCTTCACATAGTTCTCGAACTGCTCCTGCACGGCCCGCATCAGGGCCTGCACGTCAGAGCCGTCAGTTGCGGGTTCATCCAGAACTTCGACTTCGGCTTCGAAATAGTCGCCGCGGTCGAGCAGCTGGGCCACACGCGCGCGCGTCTTGCCTTCGACGAGCACTTTGACCGTGCCGTCGGGCAGCTTCAGCAGCTGGAGGATGGTGGCAATGGTGCCGGTTTCGTGCACGTCATCGGCGCCAGGATCATCGATCGCGGCGTCAAGCTGGGCCACCAGCATGATTTCATTTTCTGCTTCCTCGATCATCTCGAGGGCGCGCACCGACTTGTCCCGTCCCACGAAGAGTGGGGCGACCATATCGGGGAACACGACGATGTCCCGAAGCGGCAACACCGGAAGGTTCTTGGTCTTTGGCATGTAACTGCCTCCTTCAGATTATGGCCCCGTCTGGCGGCGACCATGTGACCCTGCCCGTCAAACATGGCGGGAGTCGGGCGATGAACCAGATGTGGAGGGTCACAAAGCCTGCTTCAACCCGGCCCCTGCGCAACAAAAATGTGAATTCCCCCGCCCTTGCACGTGATCAGGGCGCTGCGGCCCGCCAGGCCTTCGCCTTGGCCGCTTCAGAGCGCTGATTGGCCCGGAATGCCGAGAAGACACCAAGCTTTTCATCTGGCTCCCCTCCCGCACCGAGCCGTTTCAGCTGTTCATAATACCAGCCCATTGCGCCGAAACCGTTAAGCGCTTTCACAAGTTTGATCGGGGAGTTTGGTCCGAGAATGCCGGGGCCAATGCGCAGGCGCTTCTCCCAGCTGTCGAACGCGTCCTGTTGCCCGGACAGCAGTTTGCCCGGCGCAGCCGGATCGACACAGAGCGGCCGACCGACGCCAATCAGGTCCGCTTCCCCGGCGTCGATGGCTTCATTCATTGCCAGAACAGAGCGGAAGCCGCCCGTGACCATCAGCGGCATCTTCGCCCGGTCCTGCACAGCCCGGGAATATTTGAGGAAATAGGCTTCCCGCGCCCGGGTAGAGGCACCGACCGGGGCTTCGAAAACGGGCTGCAGGCCTTCCTGGTCCATCATCTTTGGCTGCTCATAATTGCCGCCGGAAATCTCCACGAAATCAACACCCAGCGTGTTCAGGATATCGATCACGGCGAGGCAGTCCTCGAAACTGAAGCCGCCCTTCTGGAAGTCCGCCGAGTTCAGTTTCACCGAGACAGAAAAACCCGGCCCGCCGGCGACTTTCGCCTCCTTTACGCAGGCGACGAGCAGCCGCGCCCGGTTTTCGAGCGGGCCGCCCCAGTCATCCTCACGCTGGTTGGCCAACGGCGACAGGAATGCGGAAAGCAAATAGCCATGGGCGGCATGGACCTGAATGCCGTCAAAGCCGGTCTGTTTTGCCACTTTCGCAGCCCGGCCAAAGCCTTCGATGACGGCCTGGATCTCGTCCGCCGTCATGGCGCGGGGCGATCCGAACTGGTCACCCGGCAGGCCAAGCGCAATGGGGCTGGGCGCAGCGGGCCGGGGATTCACAAGTTTCGGCGTCTGCCGGCCAGCATGGCTGACCTGCATGATCAGCGCCGCGCCATGGGATTTGGCCGCGTCAGCCCAGCGGGCGAAGCCGTCCAGTTCCTCGTTCGAGACCTTCGGCCCGATCCAGACATTGCCGACCTGTTCGAGATGATCGCGGTCGATCTGGACATTGCCGGTAATGATGCCGCCAAGACCCCCTTCGGCCCAGCGCCGGTAGAGCGTGACATGCGCCTCAGTGACCCGGTTGCGCGAATCAGCCAATCCCTCTGTCATGGCCGCTTTCACCAAGCGGTTCGGGAATGTCAGCCCGCTGGCCAAGGTTAATGCTGTGTTAATCGTGTCAGCCACTGATGTTCCCCCATATCGACACTCAAGCGTACCGCCCATAAGGGAGACCATAAATGGCCGCCGCCAAGCAAGCAAAGCTGTTCGACCAAATGAGCTCCGACACGTCCGGGTACTCCGCCAAGGACATTGAAGTCCTCGAAGGCCTCGAGCCTGTCCGCAAGCGGCCGGGCATGTATATCGGCGGCACGGATGAGCGCGCCTACCATCACCTGTTCGCCGAAGTACTGGACAATGCGATGGACGAAGCCGTCGCCGGCCACGCCAACCGGATCGAGATCCACCTCGAGGCTGACGGCTTCCTGACCGTCACCGACAATGGCCGCGGCATCCCGGTCGACCCGCACCCGAAATTCCCCAAGAAGTCTGCGCTGGAAGTCATCATGACGACGCTGCACTCGGGCGGGAAATTCTCCGACAAGGCCTATGCCACCGCTGGTGGCCTTCACGGCGTGGGCATCTCGGTGGTGAACGCGCTGTCGGAACATGTCGAAGTCGAAGTGGCGCGCGACCGCGTGCTTTACCGCCAGTGCTTCTCGCGCGGCCTCAGCGAAGGCAAGCTGCAGAAGGTCGGCGCGGCACCCAACCGGCGCGGTACATCCGTCAAGTTCAAGCCGGACTTCCAGATCTTCGGCGAGAAGATGCGCTGGCGCCCTGCCCGCCTGTTCCAGATGGCGCGCTCGAAAGCCTATCTCTATCGCGGCGTCGAAGTGCGCTGGAATTGCGACCCGAGCCTGTTGCCGGAAGACTCCAAGATCCCGGCCGAGGCCACCCTCTCCTATCCGAACGGCCTGGCTGACCAGCTGGCCGAAGTGTTCGGCGGCAAGGCGACGATCACCGAAAGCCCGTTCACCGGCCTCGTCGATCTCGGCGCGGAAGGCAAGGTCGAGTGGGCCATCGCCTGGACGCAAGCCGGCTTCGGCGAAGCAGACGGCTTTGCACGGTCTTACTGTAACACGATCCCGACGCCCGAAGGCGGCACGCATGAGGCGGGCTTCCGCTCTGCCATCACCAAGGGCCTGCGCAATTTCGGGGAACTGACCGGCAACAAAAAAGCCAGTGAAATCACTGCAGAGGACATTATGGGCCATTCGGGCCTGCTCCTCTCGGTCTTCATTCGCGGGCCGGAATTCGTGGGTCAGACCAAGGACAAACTGTCCACCACCGCAGCCTTCCGCCTTGTGGAAAATGCCGTGCGTGACCGGTTTGACCACTGGCTGGCCGGATCTCCCAAAGAGTCCGACAAGCTGCTGACCTGGGCGACCGACCGGGCCGACGAGCGCGCGCGCCGCCGCAAGCAGAAAGAGATCAACCGCAAGTCCGCCACCAAGAAGCTGCGCCTGCCGGGCAAGCTGGCCGACTGTTCGGAAAAAGGCCCTGAACGGACGGAACTCTTCCTCGTCGAGGGCGACTCGGCTGGTGGCTCTGCCAAGCAGGCGCGCGACCGGAAAACGCAGGCCATCCTGCCCCTGCGCGGCAAGATCCTGAACGTCGAGAGCGCCTCTGACGACAAGCTGATGAACAATCAGGAGATCAACGATCTCGCCCTCGCGCTCGGCACCCAACTCGGCAAGAAGTTCAGCATCGACGATCTGCGCTATGAGCGCGTGATTATCATGACCGATGCTGACGTGGACGGCGCGCACATTGCGGCGCTGCTGATCACGTTCTTCTATCGCCTGACGCCCGGTCTTATCGAGAGCGGACGCCTTTTCCTGGCGCTGCCGCCGCTGTTCAAGCTCTCCAACAAGGGCACGATCGTCTACGCCATGGACGACGCGGACCGCATCGAGAAGATGAAGCAGCATTTCAAGCCGAACCAGAAGGTCGACATGACGCGCTTCAAGGGCCTCGGTGAGATGAACCCGGCCCAGCTGAAAGAGACCACGATGAATCCGGCCACTCGCACGCTCGCGCGCGTGACGCTGCCGGATTCCATGGACGAGCTGACCGAGATGAAACCGGCCGACCTCATCAACACGCTGATGGGCAAGAAGGCCGAGCTGCGCTTCCGCTTCATTCAGGAGAATGCGGCCTTCGTCGAAGATCTAGATATCTAGACGCGCCTGAAGTGGTGGATAAGTGCCCCGCCGGGCAATATAAAACACCATGTAAACACCGTATATGGACCATTTAAACACGGGCTGGCGGCGCGCGCCAGCGGGCGCGGCCAGTCCTTCGGCAGCCTGCGCATGTCTCGCACGACCGGGCGCACGGCGAAACAGACCGAGCCGGTCAGGAAGGCCCAGGTCCCCGCCGTCTGCGTCGCCGTCCCGAAGAACAGGACCGAGCCGACAATGAACAGGATCGCCGCCAGCGCATCGACACAGTCATAGACCGTCCCATAGGCGACATAGACCTGCTCGTGGCGCGGCGTCGTAAAACGCATTCCTTCGGTCATGATGGCCTCTCCCCCTTGTCTGCAGTGAGGCCACTGGGTGCAATGGAACCGGACAGCCTGTAAACATCCGGACCTGTATCATTGCCCGGCAACGCCTCCGGCGCTCCGGCAATACGTATCAGCTTGGGGGTGAGTTCAGCTCGCGTCTCTCCACGGCTCCAGCCCATCACGGATCAGCTGAGGTAGCACGCGCGCGACGTGGCTTAGCTCTGACAGAAAAATCCGCACCTAGCGGGGCGTATACCGGCGCAGGCTCACCTGCCTGCGCCCACGCCAACACGTAAACAAATCCCTTCTGAGGTCGGAAAACCTATCGTGCGGGCGATACGCGGTTCTAACCAGAACGATGCGATACAAGCGGCATGTCCAAACGTCTCTTCACGCTGCAGGATGCAGCAAAAGAACCGGCGAGACCGTTGCAGCTGAAAGTGCTGTGGCGGCGTTATATCATTGCCCTCGGGCTGATTCTCAGCGTCCTGCTTGTCAGTCATATCCTGGCGGAGACCGAGCTTCGGCGCACCTCTCGTGACGGCTCCGCGATCAGTCTGAGCGGCCAGCAGAGCGCCTTGCTGCAGCGAATTTCGCATGCCGCGCACGACTATGTCGAATATTCCGGCGCCGATCACAAAGCCGAACTGAAAGAGTCCCTCTCGCAATTCGAGACACTGCACCAGCAACTGACGCGGATCAGCGCGCATGATGCCATGCTGACCGGTCTCTATACGGATGGGTCACCCTCACTGAACCAACTGGTGTTGAGCCTGACCTCGAATGCGCGCCTGGTGCTGGCGGCGCCGCAAGACGCCGATGACGCGCTGATGCAGATCGAAACAGCGGCCAACGGCACACTGGCGGCCAGACTGGACAATACCGTAAACGCGTTTGAAACAGCCACGCGCACGCGCTCCGTACAGCTCCAGAAAATCCAGGAATTTTCCCTTCTGATCGCCTTCCTGACGGTTATCGGAGAAGTTCTGTTCATCTTCTGGCCTGCTCACAAGACGATTTCCAGCGCTTTCACCCAGCTGCGTGACAAGCAGGAAGCAACCGAAGCCGCCCTCACGCGCCTGTCAAACTTTGCCGGGCTCGCCGCCGACCTGTTCTGGGAAACCGATACGGACGGGCACATCATCTATGCCGAAGGCAAATTCCTCAAACAGTTGAAAGGCGGCCGCGACAGCCTCATTGGATGCCGGTCTCTCGACATCATCCAGATGGATGAGGAACACCTCGCGCGGATGCAGCAGGCCCACGAAAGCACGACCGCTTATACCAGCTCGCACGCCTTGTTCACCGACCCGGATGGACAGACATACAATATCGAGATTTCCGGCATGCCGCGCTATGACGCATCCGGAGCATTTGCCGGCTATCTGGGCGTGGTGAAAGATGTCACCGCCGTCACGAAGGAGCGCCAGAAGGCCCTCAAACTGGCCAATACCGATCCGCTGACCGGGCTTGGGAACATGCGCCGCCTCGAAAGCAACATGCCTGAGATCCTCGCTGGCGCCAGCCCGGAGATGCCAGCTTACCTGATGGCTCTGGATCTGGACGGGTTCAAGGCCGTGAACGACACCTATGGGCATGGCGCAGGTGACGAAGTGCTGAAATTTGTCGCAGCACAGATGAAATCCATCATCCGGGAAGACGATCTGGCCGTGCGGAGCGGCGGAGACGAATTCCTGATCGTCTTCAGGAATGCGCCATGCCGCGAAGTGGTCGAGCAACTGGCCCGGCGGCTGAACCAGCAGCTGAGCGCGCCTCTGGTGTTGTCGATCGGCCGGAAAGCCCGCGTCAGCGCCTCCATCGGCGTGGCCTGCGCGCCATCTGACGGACTCGATCTGAAGACGCTCGCCCATGCAGCAGACATCGCGCTTTACGCCGCCAAGCGGGGCGGACGGAACCGGGCCTGTTTCTTCGGCGATCTGACACCGCATACGCAGGACGCCCTCGCCTCCTGAAACGCGCAGTTGGGGTTTGCGTATCCCTTCGCAGCATCCTAAATGCTCTTCATGAGCAAAAATCTTCGAATTCTGGTCGCGCAGCTCAATCCTGTGGTGGGGGACATCAAGGGAAACCTTGAGCTGGCGCGCGGGGCCTATGCCGAGGCGAAGGCCAAAGGCGCGGACCTGCTGGTCCTCTCCGAGCTGTTCATTCTGGGCTATCCGGCGGAAGACCTCGTGCTGAAGCCGGCAGCGGTGGAGCTGTCCATGCGGGCGGTGCGCGAGCTGGCGCGGGAGACTGCCGGCGGCCCAGCCGTGATCATTGGCAGCCCCTGGATGGACGGCGACAAGCGGCACAATTCCGCCGTGCTGCTGGCCGATGGCGAAGTCGCCGGGCGCTATGACAAGCGCGAGCTGCCCAATTACGGCGTGTTCGACGAAAAACGCATCTTCGATGCCGGCGACGGCCCCCTGCCCGTATTCGAGCTGAACGGCATTCCGGTCGGCATCGCGATCTGTGAGGACATCTGGTACCCGCGCGTGCCGTCTGCACTGGCCGAGGCGGGCGCCGAAATGCTGATCGTGCCGAACGGGTCGCCCTGGCGGCGCACCGTGCAGGTGGAGCGGCACACGACCTTCTCCGCCTGGACCAAGACCGGCGTGCCCTACCTGTTCGTGAACCAGGTGGGCGGGCAGGACGAGCTGGTCTTTGACGGGGCGAGCTATGCCGTGGATTTTGATGGCACTGAGCACCAGCTGCTGGGTGACTTCGTTACCGGCACGGCACTGGTAGACTATGATGGCGAAACGCACCGCTTCACGCCCGCCGGGCCTAACGTAGACCTGACCTCCGGCTGGGAAGCGGAATACCGCGCGGCGATGCTGGCGCTCGGCGATTACGTCAACAAGAACCGCTTCCCCGGCGTCGTGTTGGGCATGAGCGGCGGGATCGACTCGGCGTTGACGGCAGCCATTGCGGTGGACGCGCTGGGACCGGAGCGCGTCTGGTGTGTGATGCTGCCGTCGAAATATACGTCCTCAGACAGTCTGGAAGACGCCAAGGCCTGCGCCGAGGCCCTCGGCTGTCGCTATGACATCATCAATATCGCGCCGGGTGTCGGCGCACTGGACGAGATGCTGGGGAACGCGTTCAAGGACACGACGCCCGACACGACGGAAGAGAACATCCAGTCGCGCCTGCGCGCGGTGACGCTGATGGCGCTGTCGAACAAATTCGGCCACATGGTGGTAACGACCGGCAACAAGAGCGAGATGGCCGTCGGCTATGCCACGCTGTATGGCGACATGTGCGGCGGCTATAATGCGCTAAAGGATTTCTGGAAGACCGAAGTGTTCGAGCTGGCGAAGTGGCGCAACACGGGCGTGCCGAAGGCGGCGCTGGGGCCGGGCGGCGAAGTGATCCCGGTGCGGATCATCACCAAGCCGCCAAGTGCAGAGCTGCGCGAAGACCAGACGGATCAGGACTCCCTGCCTCCCTATGACGTGCTGGACGATATCCTGCGCGGCCTGGTGGAGGGCGAAGAAGACGTGGACGACATCCTCGCCCGCGGCCATGACGCGGCCACCGTTCGCCGGATCGAGCACCTGCTCTACATCGCCGAATACAAGCGCCGCCAGGCCCCGCCGGGCGTCAAGATCGGCGGCAAGAATTTCGGCCGAGACCGGCGCTATCCGATCACGAACCGGTTCCGGGACGATTGAGGCGACGCGTCTTCGGAAAACGGGCTCGCGCGTCATCCTTCGACTTCGCTCAGGATGAGTCTGGTACGGAAACGCACGCCCTAAGCGCTCATGCTAAGCGAAGTCGAAGCATGCGCGCGGGCAGTGACCACCAAACAGAGAGGCTTACTCCCCCGTGTCGCCGTCCACCGGGGCGCTCTGGTAGGCTTCCATGTCGAGGCCTTCGGCGCGGACGCGGTCAACCTCGTCGGGGAAGATGTCGGCGGACTCCCCGAAGCCGACAATCGGAGACGGCACGATGGCGTCTTCGGCGATGACATCGTCATACAGCAACCAGGCGCGTGTGCCACCGATGCAGGCGACCTCGACCCACTGGTCTTCTTCCAGGCCCACGGCGTTCATGCTGGAGATGTCGCGAAGCTCGGCTTCGTTGATCGTGTATTCCTGCCCGTCGACATTGAAGATCGCGAAGCCTTCGCCGAGATAGCGAAGGTAGGAGATCACATCGCCGGCCTTCAGGTTCAGCATCTGCATGCCGGTTTCGCTGGGCGTCTCGACATCGGCATCAACCAGCATGGTGACCGGCTGGATCTGCGTCGCGACGATGAATTCCAGATGGTCCCGGTCAACCCGCGTGCGGTTCCAGATCTGGTAATTGGCGTATTGCGGCAGGGTGCAGGAGACATTCGCCGGCGCGTCAGGGTTTGGCCGCGCACGGCCGTTCACCTTCACGCCCTGTTCGAGCACCACGAACCCGGCCGGATACTCGCCCGGCCAGCCGTACGAGACGTACCAATTGTCCGGATAGCCTGCCAGCGCGGCAAAGTCCCGGTCGTCCGGAGCGGTTTCAGCAACCTCATAGGGCGAGGTGATCGGCTCTGACCCCTGCGCCTCGACGGGCATGGCATCGCCTTCAATCTCTGCTTGAGAGGGATTGGCGATATCTGCTGGTTTGTCCGCTGGCTGTCCGCACGCCGCAAGACCTCCAGCGAGAGCAAGAATCCAAGCTCTTTTCATGACCCCCTCCTGGGATTGCGACTCACTTGCGGTGCCACACTAGCACACAGAATAGCAACAATGTGGCATGCATCGCTTGGCTTTTTCTGCGATTTGGTGTCGAAAGCGGCACACCTTCCCCTGATATATGGTCACATGACTTCTCCAATCGTACGTTTCGCCCCATCGCCCACCGGCCGCCTTCATGTCGGCAATGTGCGCACCGCGCTGATCAACTGGCTGTTCGCCCACTCGGCGGGCGGCAAGTTCATCCTGCGCATTGATGACACAGACCTTGAGCGCTCGACCCAGGAATACGAGGATGGCCTGCGCGCTGACCTGACCTGGCTGGGCCTGGTCTGGGCCGACACGTTCAGCCAGTCGCACCGCTTTGACCAGTATGAGGCCGCTGCCGCGAAGCTGCGCGAGATGGGCCTGCTGTATCCATGCTACGAGACGGCCGACGAGCTGGACCGCAAGCGCAAGATCGCCCTCTCGCGCGGGCGCCCGCCGGTCTATGACCGGGCCGCGCTGAACCTGACGGACGACGAGAAAGCCAAGTTCGAAGCCGACGGCGTAAAGCCGCACTGGCGTTTCAAACTGTCCGGCGAACGCGTCGAGTGGAACGACCTCGTGCGCGGACCGCAAAGCATCGACACGTCGAGCCTGTCAGACCCGATCCTCATCCGTGAGGACGGCTCGTTCCTCTATACCCTCCCCTCCGTGGTGGATGATATCGAGGCTGGCATCACGCATGTCGTGCGCGGCGAAGACCACGTGACCAATTCCGGTGCCCAGATCGAGATCTTCCACGCGCTTGGCGGCAAAGCGCCAGACATGGCGCACACGCCGCTGCTGATCGGCGCCGATGGCCAGGGCCTGTCCAAGCGCCTCGGCTCGCTCTCCATGGGCGAACTGCGTGCGCAGGGCTACGAGCCGATGTCGATCTGCTCGCTGCTGGCGAAGATCGGCACGTCTGACAATGTCGAAGCGCGCGAAACCCTCGACCAGCTGGCCGCAGAGTTTGATTTCGGCAAGATCGGCCGCTCGCCGGCCCGGTTTGACGAGGCAGATCTGAAGAACCTCAACGCGTCTATTCTGCATGGGCTGGCGTTTGATGCGGTAAAAGACCGCCTCGCCGCCGTGGACCCCCGCGCCGCGAATGAAGCCTTCTGGCTGGCCGTGCGCGCGAACTGCGCCCTCCTGCCGGACGTCGCCGAATGGGTCGACACCGTGTTCGGCGACATCACGCCCATGGTCGATGCCGAAGACAAGGAGTTCGTGGCTGAAGCTGCCACGCTGCTGCCGGAAGGTGAGCTGACGGGCGAGACCTGGATGACCTGGGCAAACGCCGTCAAGGACAAGACCGGCCGCAAGGGCCGCGGCCTGTTCATGACGCTGCGCAAAGCCCTCACCGGCCAGGAACACGGCCCCGACATGGGCACGCTGTTGCCGCTGATCGGACGGGAACGCGCGCTGAAACGTCTCGGCGGCTGAACGGCAGAAAACTGCAATTCTTTGATTTTGTTCCGTTTTGGTTCGCCGTGAACAAAAATGGAACTTTTTCCTTTCCAAAACGTGAATATTCTGCTTATGTTCTCATATCGAAGGGCGAATGAAACGCCCGCGAGATCTGGGTTCAAGACGAGTAGCTGGGAGTTGCGTGATGGTACGTTTGGTCATCAAGGGATGTGAGTTTGATCCGGCACAAGTGAAGGATGTCGTCTTCGGCGACAGCTTCCGGATGGAACTCGACAAGGCGATGGAGCTGGCAAGTGCCGGCGTGGAATTCTGGGCCGCCGGGCCGGACGGCATCATGGCGCGCGTCACCCTCGGCCAGAACGAATATGGCGAACGCATCCTGCAAACAGAGCCGAACGCCTGGGCCGCAAACCATCTGGGCGAGATCGTCGCCCCACCGGTCGTGCGCCGCCCCTACCGCGCCGAAGCGCATGTCTCCTCCCGCATGAGCCCGGCCTACGCCATCGCAGCTTAGAGTTACGCAGCGGCCCTCGCCTTCCGCCAGCGCCAGAACGGCGCAGCCACCCCCTGCATGCGGGAGGTGAGGGCTACTCCCCCACCAGCTGGACCAGCACGTCCCCTTCGGAGACCTGGTCGCCAACTTTTCCGGTGACCGTTTCCACAACGCCATCGCGCGGGGCAGTCAGGGCGTGTTCCATCTTCATCGCTTCCATGACCGCAACCGTGTCGCCGCGCTTCACTTCAGCGCCCGCCTCGACATGGACTGACAGCAACTTGCCCGGCATCGGCGCGCTGACCGTGTCGCCGCCGAGCACGGCTTCGACGTCGGCGTCGAATTCGGGCACTTCGACCAGAACCGTGTCGCCCCCCGTGGTGACGGCATAGCGGCGGGGCGAGATGTCAGTCACCAGCGGCGTCGGCGTTTCGGGGTCCAGATCCCAGGCATCCGGGTCGACCCAGTCGGCTTCGGCGCCCATCCCGATCATCGCCTTGCGCACAGGCGCGGAATTCATGCGCCACCCGTCACGGATATCCCAGGGCGCCGCGCTCTCCTGCTCGCTCATGCGCACATCGGCGACAGCCAGCACAGCAGCCAGCGCATGATCCGAAGGCGGATCGGTCAGGGCATCGCCCTGCTCCGCAATCCAGTTCACATGATGGGTGTGCGTGAGGAAGGCCTCAGAGGCGGCGCACCGGCTGAGAAAGCCCGCATTCGATGGCACACCGGCCAGCTGCAGGTGCGACAGCGTGTCGATCAGGCGCTCGCACGCGGCGTGACGATTGCCCTCATGCACGATCAGCTTGGCGATCATGGAGTCGTAGTTCGAGGGCACGCGGTCGCCAGTCTCGAAGCCCGCATCCCAGCGCACGATCTCGCCGTCCGCCGGTTCCATCATGCCGAATTCGAGGATCAGGCCGGCGCCCGGCATGAAGCCCTGCGCAGGATCTTCGGCGCAGATGCGCGCCTCGATGGCGTGACCGTGCAGCGGGATCTCGTCCTGCGCCAGCGGCAGTTCTTCGCCGCTCGCGACCAGAAGCTGCCATTCGACAAGGTCTTGCCCGGTGATCATCTCGGTCACCGGGTGTTCCACCTGCAGACGGGTGTTCATTTCGAGGAACCAGAAAGTCTCGAGCGAGAGCGGTTTTGATCCGTCCACGATGAATTCCACCGTGCCGGCGCCTTCGTATTTCACGGCCCTGGCCAGAGCCACGGCAGCGTCGGTCATCGCCTTGCGCACGTTTTCCGGCATGCCGGGCGCGGGCGCTTCTTCCAGCACTTTCTGACGGCGGCGCTGCAGCGAGCAATCGCGCTCATAGAGGTGGACGACATTGCCATGGGAATCGCCAAACACCTGCACTTCGATGTGGCGCGGCTGTTCGACCAGCTTTTCCAGCATCACGCGGCCATCGCCGAAACTGCTGGTCGCCTCACGCACGGCGCTTTCCAGCTCTCCTGCAAGTTCGGATGCCTTGGTGACAAGGCGGATACCCCGTCCCCCGCCGCCGGAGACGGCCTTGATCAGCAGCGGGAAGCCGATCTTTTTCGCCGCCTCGGTCAGCGTTTTTGCGTCCTGCGCCTCACCACGATAGCCGGGCAGCACGGGCACGCCAGCCTCTTCCGCGATCCGCTTGGCCTCATCTTTCGGCCCCATGGACCGAATGGCGGAGGCCGCCGGGCCGACCCAGATGAGGCCAGCTTTGGTCACGGCCTCTGCAAAGTCCGCATTCTCCGACAGGAAGCCATAGCCCGGATGGATCGCGTCCGCGCCGGTCGCTTTGGCGGCGGCGAGGATGGCGTCGACGTTAAGATAGCTCTCGGGCGCAGCCGCCGGGCCGATATGCACGGCCTCGTCGGCCTCGCGCACATGCTTGGCGCGGGCATCGGCGTCGGAATAGACCGCAACGGTAGTGATGCCGAGCTCCCGGCAGGTGCCGAAGATGCGACAGGCGATCTCGCCCCTATTCGCGACGAGCAGCTTGCTGATGTTCATGGCCCGGCCCTTCCGTGCCCCGGCGCCCGCCCCGATGAACGGCAGCGACCAGGACGAAACTGATGATCATCAGCAGATACCATGATCCGAGCTTTGATAAAGAGACCGGGTGCCAGCCATTTTCCTGCCCCGGATAGGCCCAGGCCTTGGCGAAGGTGCCGAGATTTTCCGCAAACCAGATGAACAGGGCCACGAGAAGGAAGCCGATCACCAGCGGCATCGGCCGGTGATGCCGGTCCGGCCGGAACCAGACGACGCATCGCCCATAAACCATCAACGTACCCGCAAACAAAGCGAGGCGGATGTCCGGCAGCCAATGATGGGCAAAGAAATTCACATAGATCAGCGCCGCGAGTCCGCCTTGCAGCCAGAGCGGCGGAAACCGGTCAAACCGGAACTCGAAGATCCGCCAGACCCGCGCGAGGTATGAGCCGACGGCGGCATACATGAAGCCCGAGAACAGCGGCACGGCGCCGATGCGCAGGAAACTGTGCTCCGGATAAAGCCAGCTGCCATGGGCCGTCTTGAACAATTCCATGATCGTGCCGACGATATGGAAGACAAGGATCACCTTGGCCTCCTCCAGCGTCTCCAGCCCGGTCCACAGCATCATGATCTGGATCATCACTGCGCCGAGCACGAGGAAATCGTAGCGTGAGAGCGCCGCGCCGTCCGGATACCAGAGGAAGGTTGCCAGCAAGAGGCCCAGCATCGCGCCGCCGAACAGACAGGCCCAGCCTTGCTTGATGCCAAAACTGACAAATTCGAAGGCCGCAAGGCTCCACGGGCCCTTTACCCAGCTGACCCTCAGGGCCTCGCGGCGGACGTGCAGCCAGCGCTGGACGGCATTGGGCGGCTTCGGGGAAAACGGTGTCTCAGGGCTCATGCAGCCTGTCTTACAGAGCTTCGCGGCAGGTTTCAGGCTGGTTCGTGACCGGGCGTGCTGGTTTCTGCCGAAATCTGCTCCGCATTTCCGGCCTTGCACGGTCACGAACCGCTTGTAAGGGTTAATGGCCTGAACTCGGAGGGAGAACACATGGCCTATGCATCTGGCACGAAACTCAGCGGCCTGGCCGGCCTGGTTGGCGCAGCCGTCGGCGGCTATATCGGCTACACGCAGGCGGCAAATGTCAGCGAGCTGGCCCCTGTGGCGGGCGCACTGATCCTGGGCGGCATCGGAATGGTTGTCGGCAGTGCCGGTGCGTTCCTGCTGAAATCAGTGATGCAATTCATCATCTACCTGATCATGTTCGGCGTGCTGGCCTATGTGTTCCAGCACCAGATCGAGCAACTGACCGGGATAAACCCGGTCGATGCCACGCTCAGCCTGTTGTCTGATATCGGCCTCCCAGTCGGCGGCCTCATCGACAAACGCGCCGAGTAAGCCTTACTTCACCCAATCGGGGCGCCGCTTTTCGAGGAAGGCGGCGATCCCTTCCTTGCCCTCATCAGACACACGCCGCGCAGCAATGCGCTTCGCTGTCTCGTGCCCGAGGTCACGGTCGATCACCTGTCCGGTCACGTCAGCGACGAGCTTCTTGGCATCGGCCACAGCGCCCGGCGCGGCGGAGAAGACGAGATTGGCGAGATGCTCTTCCATCTTCGTCATTTCTGCCATGTCAGGCACGACATATTGAACGAGGCCGATCTTCTCGGCGAATTCGGCGTCGAAACTCTCAGCAGTCGTGAACAGCGCACGGGCCCAGCGCGGGCCAATGGCATCGATCACATAGGGGCTGATCGTGGCCGGCGTCAGGCCGAGGCGTACTTCGGAGAAGCGGAACTTGGTGCCAGCCAGCGCGACAGCGACGTCACACGCGGCCACCAGACCTGCTCCGCCGCCCATGGCCGCGCCCTGAACCATGGCCAGTGTCATCTGCGGCATCTCATAGAGCGACTGCAGCATCTCGGCGAGGTTCTCGGCGTCGCGGATATTGTCATCTCTGGTATGCTCAGCGGCGCGCTTCATCCAGTTGAGATCGGCCCCGGCGCTGAAGGTCGGGCCATTGCCGCGCAGGATCATCATCCGGATCGTGGTCTCGGCGGCGATCGTCTTGAACGCGTCGGTCAGCTCCGCAATCAGCTCCATATTGAAGGCATTGTGCACATCGGGCCGGTTTATGACGACGACGGCGAGGCCTTCCTGGGTGGCTTCGAGTTTGATGAGATCATAATCGGAATCGCGCATAGGGCCCTCGCGTTGAATTGTTGGGAATGTTTTGGACCCGGAGGCCGCTGACCGCAACCGGCGTTCCGCCGCAAGGTGCGCACTGGCCAGCCCTCCGCTTGCGCTACGGGCCTTCTCGGGGGCATCGATCCACTGTCGACCAACGGCCCCCCGCCTCGCGCGGAGGGCCGTCTTCGGGCGGCGCTCGAACCTAGTTCGTATTGCCGTCCGTATCTGAGTTCACATCCTGCACGCGGTGGGCGGGGCCAGTTCGCCAGGCGTCGATGGCAGCGTTGTATTCGGCTTCAAGAATCCAGCCGTCACCATTGCTGTCGAACCTGGTGAACTTCGACACCGCCTCGGCCTCCTGCGTGCGTCCATCCGAGGTTTTCCAGGAAACAAATTCCGCTTCGCTGACCTTGCCGTCAGCGTCCGTGTCGAGGCCGGCAAAGTCAGGCATTTCGCCCGCGTGGCCCATCAGGGCCGTTGCGAAGGCGGCGGCGACAAGGAATGGGGTGCGTTGCATGACGTCTTTCCTCCTGTGCTGTGCCGCGCTTGGCTGCGACAGGAAAAGAGTACGCCAACGGCGCATTCATGTTGCGTGAAAACGGGTTCACGACAGGCTTTTAATAATCCCGGATCACGTGCCGTCTGCACCGCATTTGCGGAAGAAGGTCTCCCAGCTGCGGTAGTCTTCCTCGCTGAGATCGCCCGCGCCGCCGATGATCGTGTGATGCATCGGGTGAAAGCCCGAGATGCCGAGCAGGCCGCGCTCAAGTGCCTTCAATGCGCCTTCATCCATGCCGAAGCGATAGATCAGGCCTGGCATACCCATGGTGACCAGAACGCGGGCGGACTTGCCCTTCATCATCTGAGCGGGCCAGCCCTTGTTCTTGGTGCTCTGGGCAAGGAAGAAATCGGCCCGGGCCGCCTGTTCGAAAAACGCCTTCAGCTTGGCCGGCATATTTCCCAGCCAGAGCGGAAAGGCGACGAGGACGTGATCCGCAGCGGCGATCTTCTCCCGCTCGGACAGCACGGGCTCAGCGGGCGGGGTCATGAAGTCTTCCGATGTATTCAGGAACGGCACGTCAATATCACTGATATGGATCCGGGTGACCTTATGGCCCGCCGAAGAGGCCCCGTCTGCGTAGGCGCAGCAAAGCGCATGGACCAGACCCGGAGCCGGGTCCGGATGGCCATCAATGATGCAGATTGTCTTGGTCATGGACAGACGTCCCTCTTCCGGTGGGTCTCACCGAAAAGATGGGATATCTGCGGGCATCAGCAATCCGCAAATATCCTTACATTCTGAACACGCCGAAGCCACGCTCGCCGAAGGGCGCATTGAGGCTGGCGGACATGGCGAGGCCGAGGACACGGCGCGTGTCTGCCGGGTCGATGATGCCGTCGTCCCAGAGGCGCGCGGTGGAGAAGTAAGGCGAGCCTTCGGCCTCGTAGAGGTCGCGGATCGGCTGCTTGAAGGCTTCCTCGTCCTCTGCCGCCCAGTCACCGCCCTTGCGTTCGATGCCATCACGCTTGACCGTTGCCAGCACGCTGGCTGCCTGCTCGCCGCCCATGACAGAGATGCGGGCGTTCGGCCACATGAACAGGAAGCGTGGGGAATAGGCCCGGCCGCACATGCCGTAATTCCCTGCCCCGAAGCTGCCGCCGGTGACGACGGTGAATTTCGGCACGCTGGCCGTGGCAACGGCGGTCACCATCTTGGCGCCGTCCTTGGCGATACCGCCCGCCTCGTATTTCGAGCCGACCATGAAGCCGGTAATGTTCTGCAGGAAGACGAGCGGAATGCGGCGCTGGTCTGCCAGCTCGATGAAGTGGGCCGCCTTCTGCGCGCTCTCCGAAAAGAGAATGCCATTGTTGGCGAGGATCGCCACCGGCATGCCGTAGAGCCGCGCGAAGCCGCAGACGAGCGTCTCGCCATAGAGCTTCTTGAACTCATGGAATTCCGATCCGTCGACCAGACGGGCGATGACTTCACGCGCGTCATAGGGCTCACGCACGTCCTGCGGCACAAGGCCGTGGAGTTCGGCCGGATCGTAAAGCGGCTCCGCCGGTTCGGTCAGTTCGAAAGGCTGCGGCTTTGGTTTGGCCAACGTACGGACGATGGAGCGGACAATCGCGAGCGCATGGGAATCATGCGCGGCGTAGTGGTCTGCGACGCCAGAACGGCGGGCATGCACATCGGCGCCGCCAAGGTCTTCTGCGGAGATTACTTCCCCCGTTGCGGCTTTCACCAGTGGCGGCCCGCCGAGGAAGATCGTCCCCTGCTTTCGCACGATGACCGTCTCGTCCGACATGGCCGGCACATAGGCGCCGCCCGCCGTGCAGCTGCCCATGACCGAGGCGATCTGGGGAATACCCTTCGCGCTCATCTGAGCCTGATTGTAGAAGATGCGGCCGAAATGCTCCCGGTCCGGAAAGACTTCCGATTGGTGGGGCAAGTTTGCCCCGCCGCTATCGACAAGGTAAATACAGGGCAGATGGTTCTCGAGCGCGACTTCCTGGGCCCGGAGATGCTTCTTCACCGTCATGGGGAAGTAGGCGCCGCCTTTGACCGTCGGATCGTTGCACACGATCAGGCATTCGCGGCCCTCGACGCGGCCCACGCCCGTGATAATGCCAGCGCCCGGCGCCTCATCGTCATACATACCGTGGGCGGCCAGCGCCCCGATCTCAAGGAACGGCGTGCCGGGGTCCAGCAGGCGCTCAACCCGCTCGCGCGGCAACAGCTTGCCGCGCTCCACATGGCGCGTTCGAGAGGCTTCCGGGCCGCCCATAGCCGCAGCGGCGGTGTGCGCCTGCAGCTCATCGAGCAGGCGCCCCATGGCGGCCTTGTTCGCCGCAAAGCGCGGGCCTGCCACATCGAGACTGGATTTCAGGACGGGCATTCAGCCTCCCTTTACACGTTTTGGGCAGGCTTAGCTGGGTGCGAGGCGGGTGTCACGCGTACGTCACCGGAATTTACCAGACTGGCACCTGGACCCTCTAGGAAAGGCTGCGAGCCATGCGCATGTTCAGAACCATGAAGCTGGACATTACCCCCTCCCTGCAAACCATCGCGTTTCTCAAAGGCGTGCCCGCCAAAGCCATGAAGGCTGCAGGGCGTGAGGCGTCATGGTTTTGTGTGCCGGCCGGGGGAACCCTGTTTCTGCGGAACGAGCCCGCCGACAAGATCTATTTCGTCCTGTCCGGGGCCCTCGGCGCATTCCGGGAGACGCCCGATGGACGGGGCGAGTTCGTCGGCCACATCCGGCCGGGTGAGCCTGTCGGCGAAATGTCCCTCTTTCTTGGCGGGATTGATGAGGATGGCGACGGCGTCGCGGAAGACGCCCCGCACACCAGTTCGATCTATGCCCTGCGCGATTCTGAAATCGTCGGCTTTTCCCGCGAGGGCTGGCGCAAGCTGGTCAAGTCCGAGCCGGAACTGCTGGAGCAAATGATCCGGATCATCCTGCGCCGCGTTGGCCGTCAGGGTCAGCGCAATGTCAGCGCGGCGCCGAAAGTGTTCACCCTTGTGGCCACCTCCCCCACGATCGACCTGATGCTGCGCGCCAAGGCGCTGAAGGCCAGCATCGAACGGCTTGGCCTGTCTGCCATCGTCGTCAACGAAACCACCGGAGAGGACAAGCCGACCGCCTTCTTCGACGATCTGGAACTGCGCCATGACATAGTGATCCTGGTGACCACGATTGGCGATACGCCCTGGTACAAGCTGTCCGTGCGCCAGGCAGACCGGATCTGGGTGTTTGGCCGGGCTGACGCGAAACCGTCCAACCCGCTGATGCCCGAGGACGATTCTCCCGCCCGGACGCTGAAACTGGTCGATGTCGTGCTGCTGCACCCCGGCGACAACCGGCGGGCCTGCCGCCCGGTGGAATGGCTGAACGCAGCCGGAGCAAGCCGCCTGTTCCACTGGCAGGGCATGGAGGGTGTACCTTGCGACCGGCTGGCGCGGGTCATCGGGGGCCGGTCGGTCGGACTGGTCTTTTCCGGCGGCGGAGCCCGGGCCTATTCCCATATCGGCGTGGTCAAGGCGATGCGCGAACGAGGCATTCCGATCGACTTTATCGGTGGGGCCTCGATGGGCGCGGTCGTCGCCGCTTGTGTCGCCATGGGCTGGAACGATGCAGAAATCGACCAGCGCATCCGCAAGGCCTTCGTGGAAAGCAATCCGCTTGGCGACTACACCCTGCCGGTGGTCGGCATGGTGAAGGGCCTGCGCGTCAATGCCCGCCTGAAAGAACATTTCGGCGAGGCAGAAATCGGCGACCTCGACATCCCCTTTTTCTCCACTTCGACCAATCTGATGACCGGCACCCAGCGCATTCATCGCACCGGCAGGCTGGCGGATGCCCTGAGGGCGACGATCTCCCTGCCCGGCATCCTGCCGCCGGTGGTCGATGGCAATGACCTTCTGGTCGACGGCGCCGTGCTGAACAATTTCCCGGTCGATGTGATGCGCGACATGCATCGCGGCTTCGTCGTCGGATCGGATGTGACACGCCAGCCGGAAGGCCTCGACATCGCAGAATTCGAGAAACCTGCAGGCTTCGTGCGCTGGGTCTTGCGGCACGGCTTCTCCAGCCCACCCCCGATTGCCGGCGTGTTGATGCGAGCCGCGACGATCCGCGCGAATACCGAATTCGGCCGGGACATCACCGATGTGCTGATCCTGCCGGAACTGGTCTCCACCCAGTTGCGCGACTGGGAAGCCTATGAAGAAACCGTCGAGGCTGGCTACCGGGCCACCCTTCTGGCGCTCGATCAATCTGGGCTTGTATTACCAACTCATCCGCAGCGCGGATGATGTCGAAACCGTAATCTTCAATACAGTGTTAAGCATATTCGGGCAGCTTTCCCTCGGGTGTCGGGGTTGGCTGGGAGATGCTGCGCATGGATATGAGCCTTTTGGACATGCTGCCCGTTGTGGTCTGCGAGACTGCGGCGATCCGTGATGAGTCCGGCCAGATTGTCGACCTGGAATGGACCGCGTCCAACCGGCTGATGAACGAATCGATCCGCAAGGATGGCGCGAGCGTCGTCGGGATGCGGATTTTCGAGTTCGACGAAAAGTACAAGAACTCAGACATGGTCCGCGCGGTGATCAAAGTCATTGAGACCGGCGAACCGGTCACGATGATCACTTCACAAGGCCGGGCCGCGAAGATGCTCGGCAAAGTGATGAAGACCATGCTCATCCCCGTTGAGCGCGATGGCGAGCGCCGAGCCCTGTCTGTCTCCCATGAAATCACCGAGATCGCCCAGGAACGCGACGAAGCGCTGAGCCTTTACGAGTTGGCGAAGGCCGCCTGCGACCACGCCCTGCACGGCATCGTGCTCAGCGATTCCAAAGGCAAGGTCATCTATGTGAACCGGGCCCTCTGCGACATGTCGGAATATTCCGAGGCAGAGCTGCTCGGCCAGGATGTCGGCATATTGACCGGCCAGGGAACCTACCGGCCCGAACCGGAGCTTGCAAAGAAGCTGTTGAGCGGCGAAGTCCTGCGCCATGTGACCGAAGCTGAGACCCCAACCAAGTCGGGCAAGACGAACCGGGTCGAGCTGTCCCTGTCTAGCGCCAAATGGGAAGCAACGGGCGAGCGCATTTTCATCACCTATGTCCGCGATGTGCGCGAAGAACGCCAGAAGGTCCACGACCTGCGCAACGCGCTGCACCAGGCCGAACAGGCAACACGACTGAAGTCCGAATTCCTGGCAAACATGAGCCATGAGATCCGCACACCGCTGAACGGTGTTCTGGGCATGACGCAGGTTCTGGCTCACACGAATCTGACACCTGACCAGAAAGAACAGGTCGCCACCATTCTCGATTCCGGAAAGACGCTGATGTCGATCCTGAACGATATTCTGGACCTGTCCAAGATCGAAGCCGGCAAGCTGGAAGTGACGCCTGTCTCTGGCGACCTCCGCCACAAGCTCAGCCGCATGATCAAGCTTCATGCCGCGACCGCCGAAGAGAAAGGGCTGAAAGTTCAGCTCTTCATCGACCCGAGCGTGCCCTCGCGCCTGACATTCGACCCGGTGCGCGTGCGCCAGTGCGTCGGCAACCTCGTCTCGAACGCCATCAAGTTCACCGAACATGGCGACGTCATGGTTGTCGTCACCTGCGAGCCGACGGAGACAGGCGACTCACGCGTGATCGTGCACGTCACGGATTCCGGTTGCGGCATTCCAGCCGACAAGATTGAGCGCGTGTTCGAAAGCTTCTCACAGGCCGATGGATCGACCACGCGCCGGTTCGGCGGCACCGGCCTTGGCCTGCCGATCACGCGCAAACTGGCGCGGATGATGGGCGGCGATGTCTCCGTTGTCAGCGAGCCTGGGCGCGGCTCCGTCTTCACCCTGAAATTCCTCGCCGAATCGAGCGACGTTATCCACGTTCAGGACGCCGTGCTGCCCAAGCCCGCCTCCCCGGCTGCGCGCCGCGAAGGTCTTGGCGGGCGCCGCGCGCTTGTGGTCGACGACAATGGCATCAACCGCCGCGTCGCCCGGACTTTCCTGGAGCATTACGGCCTCGTGGTCAGCGAAGCGGCTGACGGCAATGAGGCGCTGGAAATCCTGGATCTTGAACCGTTCGATATCGTGCTGATGGACATCCACATGCCGGGCCTCGACGGTGCGGAAGCGTTCAAACGCCTGCGCAATTCGGCGAGCCTGAACCGGGTCGCGCCTGTGATTGCATTGACCGCAGATTCCATGCGCGGTGACCGCGAGAAATACCTCGCCAAGGGCTTTGACGGCTATGTCGCCAAACCAATCGACGAGCGCTCGCTCGTCGCGGTGATCGGAAAAGTGCTTAGCCTGCCAACGGATTTCGAGGAACGGCGGATAAGCGCCTAAGGCGTTACGGACTGGCGCCCTGGTCGCCGATCGCACTCCACCGCACCATAAGCATCCTTGTAGGGCCTGTCGAAGCAGGCGATCAGCCCGTCCACAACGCCGAGATTAATGTTGTCCTCTGGCACGACGGCAGCCAGCGCGGCGCGCTTCATGAGGAGTGCATCCTTGTCACTATCGAGAAATGCAATCGTCGCGAGCGCATAATGCCGGTTGCTTGCGATGCTGTTCCTATCCGCGTCGATGAACTTGCGGAACAAGGACTTGGCATTCTCGGTCTGCCCCTCGAACGCACGGATCTGGCCTTCATGCCAGTAGAGCCCCGTAATCTCGCCCGTCTCACCAAAAGTTATCGTCCCTTGTGGGAACGTGTGCGTGACCGGCTCTCCCTTTTCGCGCAAGGCGGCGTGATAGTCGCGGATCAGGTCCGCTCCGATGAGTTCACAACCGGGCTTGCCATAGACAGCCTGCGAGCCCGCCGGGTCCTGGTCGAATGTCCAGTAGTCCATTGCCATAAGGGCGTCGCGGTCGGCGATACATGGCGTGCCATCATCCGCGAGAGGTTCAGGTGGCAGCGACGGCGCTGTCGCGCAGGCTGCGAGCGAGGCAAAAGCCCAGAACAGATAAATACCGCGACGCATGACAATCCCCCATAAATTGAGGGACAACATTACTTACCGGTGCACGCTTGGCCAGCCCTCTACGCCGTCTCGCCGAACAGCTCCCGGCCGATCAGCCAGCGGCGGATTTCGGAGGTGCCTGCCCCGATCTCGTAGAGCTTGGCATCGCGCAGCAGGCGCCCGGTCGGGTATTCGTTGATATAACCGTTACCACCGAGAATCTGGATCGCGTCGAGCGCCAGCTTTGTCGCCGTTTCGGCCGCATAGAGGATCGCGCCGGCGGCATCCTTGCGGGTCGTCTCGCCCCGGTCGCAGGATTTGGCGACAGCATAAACATAGGCCTTGGCCGCATTCATCTGGACATACATGTCCGCAAGCTTGCCCTGGATCAGCTGGAACTCGCCGATGGACTGGCCGAACTGTTTACGGTCGTGGATGTAAGGGATCACGACATCCATGCAGGCCTGCATGATGCCGGTCGGCCCGGCAGACAGAACGGCGCGCTCATAGTCGAGCCCGCTCATCAGGATACGGACACCGCCATTCAGTGGCCCCATGACATTCTCTTCCGGAACTTCGCAATCCTCGAAAACAAGCTCACCCGTTTCCGAGCCGCGCATGCCGAGCTTGTCGAGCTTTTGGGCGACGGAGAAGCCCTTCATGCCGCGCTCGATCAGGAAAGCCGTGATGCCTTTCGATCCGGCGTCAGGCTCTGTCTTGGCATAGACGACCAGCACGTCGGCATCCGGCGCATTGGTGATCCACATCTTGGTGCCGTTAAGGACGTAGCGGTCGCCCTTCTTCTCGGCGCGCAGCTTCATCGAGACGACGTCTGAGCCTGCCCCGCTCTCGCTCATGGCGAGGGAACCGAGATGTTCGCCGCTGATCAGCTTGGGCAGGTAGCGCGCCTTCTGGGCATCGCTGGCCCAGCGGCGGATCTGGTTCACGCAGAGGTTCGAATGGGCACCATAGGAGAGGCCCACAGAAGCCGACGCGCGGGAGATTTCCTCCATCGCCACGACATGTTCGAGATAGCCAAGGCCGGTACCGCCCCATTCCTCTTCGACCGTGATGCCAAGCAAGCCAAGCTCGCCCATCTTCGGCAACAGGTCGCGGGGGAATTTGTCCGTCCGGTCGATTTCCGCCGCGCGCGGCGCAATCTCGTTCTGGGCAAAACTTGCCACGGTTTCACGGATCATGTCGGCGGTTTCGCCGAGATCGAAGTTCAGTGTGGGATATGCGTTCGGAATCATGGCGTCTGACTAGCAGGCCATTTCCCGCCTGTCAGCAGGTCAATCCTGACGCGTGATCGCCCGGTAGAGATAATAGACGGCCAGAATGCACAGCATGGCCGAGCCAAAGGCCAGCAGCGGGCCAACATAGATCTCGCTCGGGCTGGCCGGCAGGGGTGAGACCGGCGAGCTGGCAATCCGGCGGATACCCGCGAAGACGCCAAAAATGCCGAGGCCCGACAAAAGCGCATAGGGCAGCCAGCGCATCAGGCTCATCTCGCCGCCAAAGGCCTGACGGACGGGCGGAACGACCGGCGGGCGCAGCGCATCGCGCAGACCGGAGACCGGAGGTGACACAGGCGCGGGCTCAGGGGTGACCAACGTAGACTCAGGGAGACGGTCTGGCACAGCTTCGATGACCGTATCAGACGCGCGGTCTTCACCGGGGCCATCCGGCTCGGCAAGCGCGGAGACGGCCCGTTTGATCTCGTCGGCGGTCGGCACGCCCGGCAGGGGCTCGCTCTCAGGAGCGGTATTTCTGTCCTGGTCGCCCAGCAATTTCGACATCCGCTCAGCCACCGCGCGGGCGGCTGCCTGTGGCGCTGAATCGGCTGGCTTTGCAGATGTGCGGCCACCTTCGGTGCGGGCCTCGATCACGACCGCCCGTTCCCGTGACAGGACGAGGGCGGCGCCCGGATCGAATTGCGGACGCAGCAAGGCGCCCGGCACCGGGATGCGGCCAGCGGGATGTTCCAGGAACAGGGCCTTCTCAGCGGCGCGTCGGCGGACCAGCGCATCGACGACACGGACCTCGCCATCCACCCTGCCCTTGCGCCAGGCAGACATGCCCTCGGCGGCCTGGAGGCGCTCGCCACTGTTCAGTAGCGCCAGAACATTCGATTCGAGAAAGGCCTCTGGCCCGATATTGAACACGAAGGAGACCAGCGCATCGAACTCGTTGTGGCTGAGTGGGGTCAGCACCCGGTCGCGGATCAGGTCTTCGATGGGCTTGAGATCGTGGTGGCGCAGCACCAGTTCAGCGTCCTCGCGGGTAACCCTCAGGCCCTCCCGGGCGCTTTCCGTGTGACCGAAACCGACGATCCATTTGCCATCGGGAAGCTCAGTTGCGCGCGCACGAAAGCCTTCGAAGCTCTTGATAAGCTCGACCCCGGCTCCCGACGTGCGCATAGGCAGGGCCATGCGGAATGGCTCCCGTATTGAAACAGTTGGCTTTTTCTATGTGGCACGCCTGCAAATGGCGCGCCTTTTCCCCTGATGAGGGAGTCCAGCACTGCTGCCCGCTTCAAAGCAGGACCAGTGTGGCCAATCCGAGAAACGAGAAAAATGCCATCACATCCGTGAGCGTCAACACGAAAACGGATGAGGCAACTGCCGGGTCAGCGCCCAGTTTCTTCAGCCCCAGCGGCACCAGGATGCCCGAAAAGCCCGCCCACAGGAACGTCGCCAGCATCGCAGTGGCGAGCACCAGCGACAGTTTCACATCATGGAACCAGACCAGCGCGACAAGGCCGACGCCGATGGCGAACAGGATGCCATTCACGAGCCCGCTGAGCGCTTCGCGCATGATGGCGCGGCGCACGGCGTCCCCTTCCAGCTGGCGGTCTGCGATGCCGCGCACGGCGACCACCAGGCCCTGGCTGCCGGCATTGCCACCCAGCGCCGCCACAACCGGCATCAGCACGGCCAGCTGGACGACCTGATTGATCGTGCCTTCAAAGAGGGAAATGATGCCCGACGCGACAAAGGCCGTCACGAGATTTACCGCCAGCCATGGCGCCCGCGCGCGGACCGTGTCGAACACAGAGTCGGACCCATCCGCCGAGCTGACGTTGAGCAGCGAGAACAGGTCTTCAGCAGCCTCTTCCTGCATGACGTCGACCATGTCATCGACCGTGATCATGCCAACGAGGCGCCCACCGGAATCCTTTACCGGCGCCGAGGCCAGCGAATATTTCTGAAACTGGAAGGCCACCTCTTCCTGGTCCATATTGGTCTGGATGTCCGAGAGCGGGTCGGTCATCAGGTCAGACAGCAGGACATCGCGCGGCGTGCGCATCAGCGAGGCCAGCTGGACGATGCCGAGCAGCCTGTGGGCCGGGTCGACAACATAAATCTCGTAGAAAACTTCCGGCAGCTCTTCGCCAATCTCCCGGGCATGGTCGATGGCGTGGCCGACGGTCCAGTATTCCGGTACGGCCACAAATTCCGTCTGCATGAGACGGCCGGCCGATTCCTCTTCATAGGCGAGGCCGCGTTCCAGCTGGGCCCGGTCGAACGGTGCCAGTTCGTCCAGGATGCGCTCGCGCCGGTCATCTTCAAGGTCTTCGAGGATGACGGTCGCGTCATCGGAGTCGAGTTCATCAAGCGCGTTGGCGACGGCCCTGTCGGGCATGACGTCGACGGCTTCTTCGCGATAGGAGTCGCGCAGCTCGATCAGGATGTCGGACGGCAGCTCCCCGCCCAGCAGTTCAACCGCCTCGGAGAAGGTGTCGAAGGGCAGCGCTTCCAGCAGGTCGGCCGCGTCCGCCGGGTGCATGCGCTGCAGCGTACGCGCCAGCCAGCGGGAATCATCCTCTTCGACAGCATCGACGAGGTCGTCCAGCAGATCCGGATCGACATTCGGCGGTTCTGGCGCCGGATTAGGAGGCGTGGACACGTCCGTCATGGCGCTTGTCTTGCCGCTGTTGCTGCGCCGCGGCAAGGCCCGTCCGACGGGAACTCAGGGGTTCAGTGCGTCCGGACGCACTTCGCGCAGGGCCAATGTGAGATTTTCGAGATGGGGCTCGCCCAGAACGTCTTCCATCCGGGCCTGGGCGGCCTTCCAATAGGGCCGTGCTTCTTCCAGCTTTTTCAGGCCTAGCGTGGTGAGCAAAACCCGGCGCTTGCGCTGGCTGCCTTCATTTCCACGATGGACGAAACCAGCTTTTTCCAGCGGCTTCAGGTTTCGCGACAGCGAGGTGCGGTCGAGGTTCATCAGCTCGGCCACCCGGGAGATCGACTCCGGCTCATACCGGCCAATCACATGCAGCAGGCCGAACTGCGTGATGGTCAGGCCCGTGGGCCGCAGCGCATCATCATAATGGCGAGTAATCAGACGGGCGGCGCGCAGCACCCGGCCCGCAACACAATGGCCCGTCACTTCGAACAGGATCTCGTCTTTTGTCGTCAGCGTTGTCATCACTATGTGTATATGCAGCAACGGACGTTAATGTCCAATAATACCCATTTTTATTGCGGTCACGGTTTAGCGATCGTGTATGGATAAGCAATATTAGTGTATATACACTATTAGAGCTGAGGGCCCGGCATGGTTCTGTCTCAACTCCGCATGCTGGTGCCTCACTTCCCCGTCCGGCTTCTCCTCGGCCGGACGGGGCTTTCGCGGTGCCCACGCACCACCTATCGTGCATATACAACATATAGAGACCTGCATCATGCAACTCCCCCGTGCCTTCACCTTCACCGCCCTGATAATGGCCGCCGCCGTCGATCCTGCGCTGGCAGCCCCGCTCGTCCTTGCAGCAGGCCCTAGCCCGGCCGAGGCCTGCGCCAATGAGATTGCCACAACCGATTCGGACAGTCCGCGCCTGAAACGGCTGTGCGACGAAGCAATCACTCAGGCGGGCCTGACAGACCGCGACCGTGCCGCAGCGCTGGCCAATGCCGGCACAGCGCGTCTCCGGCTCGGTGAACTGGACGCCGCCGTCGAGCGTTTCGAGGAAGCGCGTGAACTGGCGCCGGAACTTGAAGACATTTCCATAAGCCAGTCGGCCGCCCTGATCCGGCTTGGCCGCTATGAGGAGGCGATCGACGTGCTGCACCAACCCGGCAAGATCAGCCCGGACCGGCGCGCCTACGCCCTCTACAACCGCGCCATGGCGAGCCTCGCGCTCGATGCGCCGGGGCCTGCCCATGCCGACCTTGAAGAAGCGCTGCGGCTGAAACCGGATTATGCCGCCGCCACCGCATTGCTGGACGAGATCGACCGTGCCTTTGGCAAAGCGCCAAGGGCCTGACGGCTTGAAAGATTGTCAGGAAAACAGGATCTGCATTAAAGCCATTTCACCGCAGGCCGGTGAAATGGTGCGGTCAAGAGGACTCGAACCTCCACGGGTTGCCCCACAGCGACCTCAACGCTGCGCGTCTACCAATTCCGCCATGACCGCACACTGGTCTCATTCGAGGCAGAGGCGCCGTATAAGGCCCGACTGGCGCTTTGTGAAGCCCCGAATACATCCTATATGCGGGCTGTGATGAACAATTTTCCTCCTGTCGAATGGGCCGTGTCGGATAGCCCGGTTCCGTATGAAGACGCCCTCGCCTTCATGGAGGCGCGCGCCCGTGCCATCCGTGAGGACGGCGCCCCCGAGCTTGTCTGGTTTCTGGAGCATCCGCCGCTCTACACCGCAGGCACGTCATCCAAGCTGGACGACCTGCGCGACCCGTCCCGCTTCCCCGTTTTCGATGCCGGACGCGGCGGGCAATACACCTATCACGGCCCTGGCCAGAGGGTGGCCTATGTGATGCTGGATGTCGGCGCCCGCGGAAAAGATGTGCGCGCCTTCGTGCAGAATCTGGAACGCTGGATCATCACCGCACTGCAGAGCTTCAATATCGATGCAGGGCCACGCGATGGCCGGGTCGGCGTCTGGGTCGACCGGACGGCGGCAGGTGGCCCGCTGCGTGAGGACAAGATCGCCGCCATCGGGGTGCGCCTCAAGCGCTGGGTCAGCTTCCACGGAATCAGCCTGAACGTGGAGCCGGACCTGGAGCACTTTACCGGCATCACGCCGTGCGGCATCGCTGATCCGCGCTATGGCGTCACCAGCCTTGCCGATCTCGGCATTCCGGCGACCATGGCGGATGCAGACATTGCCTTGCGCGATGCGTTCAAAACCGTGTTCGGCAGCGCGCTGACACCCGTCCCCTGCCCGCTTCAGCCCGCGGCGTAACTGGCCGGCAGGTCTTTCTCTTCGCCCTGCGCGATGTCGCTGCCGGTCTTGAACCGGCCGACGCCGCCATTCGGCATGCGCGCGACATAGAGCAGCGTCCAGAACATCACGAAGAATGAGCATACGGCCCAGATCATCATGGCAAGACCGAAGCCCGCCCCGGCTGCCATGGCGAGTTCGCTCTGCGGCGGGCCATTGCGCTGTGGCCCATGTTGGCCCTGTTTCGGCTTCGCAGCGGCTTCGGTGTCCGTGGCTGCCGCCTCAGGCCCATCCGTTGCCACGGATTCGGCCGCTGGCTTCGGTGCGTGCATGGACTCGTACTCTTTGATGCCGCCCTGAGCGCCGATGGAGAAGCCAACCAGGCCCAGAATCAACGGGATCAGTACGATCATCGCCCACAGAGTGGACTTGTGCGTTTCATGGAAGCGGCGGACGTGCGCCACCCATGACGTCATTTCCGTCAGGAGGGTAAACGCAAAGAACGGCACCAGAAGCGCCGGGACCGGCAGGACGATCGCCTCGATCGGCTTCCAGGCCGCGCTGAGATCCGCGCCCGCCAGTGAAGCGATGGACACAGCAAAAACCGGCACGATGAAGAGAAGGATCCGGCCGAGGAACATGAAGGTCCAGGCCCGGCTGAAGTGCAGCTTGGAGCTGGCACCAAGCGGGTTGAAGAAGGTCTGCACCCAGTTCATCTCGTGCGGATTGTCGCGCGCATCCTTGATCCAGGGCCGGTGCGGGTCGATCGCGGTGGGGTCGAGGGGTTTCATGTGGACAATGATCCTTGGCGAGGGAGAAGTCAGGACGCGTTGGAGGAGCCGGTCGCCGGCCCGTGGGAATTCGATTTCGGATCGGACGGCAGGCGCGCACCGATGAAAGCCAGGGCCGTGCTGGAGATGAGGAAGCTGGCGAGCGTCGTCAGCGCCAGGCCGCGGGAAAGCTCGAGCACATGCTCCTGCTGGGCATTGAACGCTCCGGACAGGCCTTCCGTCTTGGCCACTTCCTGAATCTGCTGGATGAGCGGCACCATTTGCGGCGACAGAAGCGGTATCAGAACCGTATCCAGAATCGACGACAGGATCACAAAGCCGAGCAGGAAGATCAGGCTGAGCCAGGCAGTCTGCCCAGCATCATGCAGGCGCTTGCCCAGCACGCAGAGATAGCCCCACAGCAAGGGATATTGCAGCACCGATGCGCCAATAGAGACACTGCTGGTGAGAACCTGCACGACCAGAGAGGCGCCGGTGAGCAGGATCAGGCCGCGAAGGAAGTCGCGCGAACCAATGCGGCCTTTCGGGCTGAGCAGGACGTGGCTGATGTCCATGAAGGATTGTGTCTCCGGTGATCTGATAAGTCAGTCTGCAGCGGTCTTATCAATAAACGATAAATCCACGCAAGCGAAACCTGCAACAAAAAGAGCCGGACCCTGCTGGGCCCGGCCCTCATGATACGTGCCGGTCGAGGCCGGAACAGGCTCAGATGAACGTGTCCGCCGCGCCAAGCGTCGGGTTTTTCGGATCGTCACCATACTTGTTCGGGCCAACCGTGCCGGGAAGACATGCGATCACGATTGAAGCAATCGAAGCGATCAGGCCGATCAGCGGAATCATGCTGGCCACGATGATGCCGAGATAGATCCAGCCGGTCTGGTTAATGTCATGAAGTCGGCGAACGTAAAGCGCGATGCTCGGGATCACGATGCCAAGGCCATAGAGCCCGAGCACACCGAACAAGAGCATGCCGATGGGGTTCATTTGGCCGCTCTCGAAATCGCCGCCCAGCGCGAACGCCAGTCCGCCAATCACAGCAAAGACGAGGAAGTTAAACAAAGCCACCCACCAGTATTCCGAACGGCGCGACCGGCCCTGGAAGTCGGTGTAGCGGGAGAAGAACATTTTTACTGCGTCAGAAAAGCTGACCATGGATCGGTCCCCTATTTTGTGGCGAGCGCCCTCTGCCTCGCCCCATAGTCCAAGAACGCAATGGCGGAACGCGACCCGCCACCTGCCTCAGATGCGACAGGATAGCGCGGCAATTTCATTATTGGGAGGTTAATTCATCCCCGGATCAGGCGAACTCAACCATAATTTCGTCGGCGGCGACACTGTCACCCGCGCTGACGTTGATCGTCTTGACCGTTCCGGTTGCGTCCGCCCTGATAATGTTCTGCATTTTCATGGCCTCAACGACGCAGACGGCTTCGCCTTCCTGCACTTCCTGACCGGGCACCACGTCCACGGACACAACCAGTCCGGGCATAGGAGACATAATCAACTTCGACGTGTCGGGCTTCGGTTTCTCTGGCAGGCGGGCATGCAGCTCTGCGATCTGCGGGGTGCAGACCAGCGCGCGCAGGGCGACACCGCGGTGGCGGAAAAGATAGCCTTCAGTCCGGTTGGCGAACTTCACCGCGAACGGATTGCCGTCCAGCGAACCTTCGACGAGGTGCAGACCGGGGTGCCAGTTGGTCACCAGCGAATGCGGCTTGCCGCCATTGATGGTGATCTCCGCATCCCCTTCTCCGCCCAGATCCAGCGTGACCGGGTACTGGTTGTCACCGAGGATCACGACCCAGTCACGGCGGGCTTCCGGCACCGGCGCCATGCGACCGCTGGTCAGTGCGGCGCGGCGCGAGAAGAAGCCATGCACATAGGCAGCAGCGCAGATCAGCTGGGTTTCCTGGGTCTTGGTCGGCGGCACGCCATCAAAGCCGTCCGGGAACTCATCCTTGATATAGGCCGTGGTGATATTGCCAGAGCGAAAACGCTTCTCGTCCATCACTGCAGCGATGAAGGGGATGTTGTCCTGGATGCCCTCGATGTGGAACCGGTCCAGCGCCTCGCCATGCACGTCGAGCGCGGTGTCGCGGTCCTTGCCGTGGGTGATCAGCTTGGCGATCATCGGGTCGTAGAACATGGAAATCTCGTCGCCCTCGCGGACCCCGCTGTCCATGCGCACTTCACCCTTGCCGAGCTTGCCTTCACCGGGTGGATGGAAGCGCTTCAGGCGGCCGATGGACGGCAGGAAGTTGCGGTAGGGGTCTTCTGCGTAGACACGGCTTTCCACGGCCCAGCCATTGATGCCGATGTCGGACTGCTTGATCTTCAGCTTCTCGCCGGCGGCGACGCGCAGCATCTGTTCCACCAGGTCGACACCGGTGATCATCTCGGTCACCGGGTGCTCCACCTGCAGACGGGTGTTCATTTCGAGGAAGTAGAAGCCCTTGTCCTTGCCGGACACGACGAATTCAACCGTGCCGGCGCTGTCATAGTTGACAGCTTTGGCCAACGCGACGGCCTGTTCGCCCATTTTCTTGCGCGTTTCCGGATCGAGCAGCGGCGAAGGCGCTTCCTCGATGACTTTCTGGTTGCGGCGCTGGATCGAGCACTCGCGCTCATTCAGATAGATGCAGTTGCCGTGCTTGTCGCCTAGCACCTGGATCTCGATGTGGCGCGGCTCAAGAATGAATTTCTCAATGAAGACGCGGTCGTCGCCAAAGGAGCTTTTCGCTTCGGCCTTCACGGCCGGGAAGCCCTCTTCGACGTCCTTGTCATTATAGGCGACGCGGATGCCCTTGCCGCCGCCGCCGGCCGACGCCTTGATCATCACCGGATAGCCGATCTCTTTGGATATCTTCACGGCTTCCTTGGTGTCCTCAATCAGGCCCATATGGCCCGGCACCGTGTTCACGCCCGCTTCGGCGGCGAGCTTCTTGGAGCTGATCTTGTCACCCATCGCATCAATGGCGAAAGCGTTCGGACCGATCCAGCCGATGCCCTCTTCTTCAAGCCGTTTGGCGAAGGCCGGGTTCTCGGACAGGAAGCCGAAGCCCGGATGGATGGCTTCCGCGCCGGTCTGCTTTACCGCCGCAATGATCTTGTCGGCAACGAGATAGGACTCTGATGCAGGCGAACCGCCAATATACACAGCCTCGTCGGCCATCTCGACAGCCATCGAGCCAGCATCGGCGTCGGAATAGACCACCACGGTCTGCACGCCCATACGGCGGCAGGTCTTGATGACTCGAACGGCGATTTCGCCCCGGTTTGCGATCAGGATTTTTTTGAACATCGGTACGCTGGTAGCCCCGCAAGTAACAATTTTAATTCAGCCCGCCGGAGTTACGCTGGCCATCCGGACTTGTCCACATATGACGGAGCGACAAAAGGCTCGTAAAAAGCCAACGTCATGTGTGAGTGCGTACGCGTTTCTGATGGGAAACTGCCGGCAAATGCCTAGTCTTCCAGGCCTTCGATTGTGGCTTCGAAGGCGCGCACCCGGCCCGTAAGCGAAACGAGGAAGGCCGTCGACCAGCTGATCAGGAGGAAACCATTCATGGACTCCGCAACCCCCAACATCCGCCAGTTATGCGACAAGATCACATCGCCAAAGCCGACTGTCGTGAAGGTCGATGTCGAAAAATAAACCGCCGTCTCGATCTGGTGGAGCTCCCCAACGAACAAATAGGCGAACGCATAGAGCCATATCTGCAGCGAGTGCAGCGCAAACAGGCTGAAAACGACAACCAGGATGCCGACCCCCTGCCCAATCGTCGAAAGACGGCCCCGCAGACGGTTGCCCTGATGCCGCAGCAGCGCTGTCAGGCCAACCAGCCCTGCGAAATGGATCGAGAAGGTCACCGCGACCATGACCGTTGCCACGGCCAGATTCAGGAGCAGAACCATATCCTGCGTCTCCAATTGTAACCGCCTGTATATTCCACAGCCATTGAGCTTTCGTTGACGCAGTCAAAATCTGCCTTCACAAGCGCTGCAACAGTACAAAAGACAGGGAGCCCCATCGTGGCGGACATGAAGGATCTGGCAGGACGCAAAGCAATTGTGACGGGCTCGGCCACGGGTCTCGGGCGGTCGATTGCGCTCAGGCTGGCTGAACGCGGCGCCGATGTGATCATCAACTGCACCAAATCCCTCGCTGACGCCGAACAGACGGTTTCCGATTGCCAGGCTCTCGGCGCGCAGGCTCGTCTGGTCCAGGCGGATGTCTCCACCGAGGAAGGCTGCAAGGCCCTCGCCGACGCGGCCGGTCTCTGGGGCCGGCTGGATATTCTGGTCAACAATGCGGGAATCACCCGCCATGCGCGCGACCATGCAGACCTCGACGCCCTCTCGCGGCAGGACTTCCTCGACATCTACGCTGTGAATGTCGCCGGTCCGTTCCTCATGATGCAGGCCTGCAAGCACCTCTTGGTAAAGTCCCACGAAGAGACCGGACGCGCTGCGGCGGTCCTGAATGTCTCATCAATTGCAGGCGTTACAGGCGTCGGGTCTTCGGTCGCCTATGCTGCCTCAAAGGGCGCTTTCAACACGATGACCCTCTCGCTTGCCCGCGCCTTGGCCCCCTCCATCAGAGTTAACGCCATCTGTCCGGGCTTCATCGGCACGCGCTGGTTCAAGGACCAGATGGGCGAGGAGCAATACAGAAAAATGGAAGCAGGTGTCGCAGCGTCAGTCCCGCTGAACGTAGCCAGTGGCCCCGACGACATTGCAGATTCGGCCCTTTTCTTCTGCAGTGATGCAAGCCGCCATGTGACGGGAGAAACCCTTCTCGTCGATGCCGGAATGCACCTTGGCTATGCCCCTCTGGTGGCGCGCTGACCTTTTGGTGACGCCCGAATTTGAGGCAGGCATGCCTTAAGTCTGCTCAATTCAGCGGCGTTCCTTATTTCGGTACCCTGATAAATTTTTTTTAGGTCCGCCGCCGCCCCGAGGCGCGTCAATCTGGTCATGGCGCTCAACGAAGCGCGCATATCAAGAACGGGGAAGTTCAAAATGGTATCCAAGGTTACACGGGCGGGGGTCGCCCTCGCAGTACTCGCATCCGCCGCTGGCGGAGCCCTTGCTGAAGGCGAATGGTCGGGCAACGTCGCAATGACGACAGACTATGTCTGGCGCGGCGTTTCACAGTCGAACGAAGACATGGCGATCTCTGGCGGCTTCGACTACGCTAACGGCCTGTTTTATGCTGGCACTTGGGCGTCGAACGTCGACTTCAGCGATGAGCCGGAAGACAGCAACGTCGAACTCGACCTCTACGGCGGCATCGCTGGCGAAACCGAAAGCGGCATCAGCTGGGACGTCGGGTTCATCTACTACGCTTACCCAGACGCAGAAGACGCAGACTATGACTTCGTCGAACTGAAGGGTGCGCTCGGCTACACCTTCACGAGCGGCGTGTCGGTCGGCGGCTCCATGTTCTGGGATCCGGACAACAAGAACGTCTACGTCGAAGGGTCGGCCGGTTATTCCTTCACGGACGAATTCTCGGTGGACGCAACGGTCGGTAATTACAGCTACGACGCTGGCGGTGACTACACCAACTGGTCACTCGGCGCGACCTACACCCTGCCGGTCGGCATCGACCTCGGCGTTCGCTACTGGGATACCGATATCGACGCAACCTCGATTGCGGAAGACCGCGTCGTCTTCACGATCTCGAAGGCGCTCTAGTCTTCCAACTGCTCCCAACTGCGCGGGGATCAATGCCCTCCTCCACGCGCAGCAAGGTGAAGGCCGCTGGTTCCCGCCGGAATCAGCGGCCTTTGTTTTACCCCAATCCATCCCTATCTATAATGCAGGCGGGACGCCCAATCACATTTTGAACCTAAGGAGACGATTGCGTGGCAGCCGAGTTTACCCCTGTGCAAGCGGTTGATGCGCTCGTCCCAGCGATCACGCTTCTCGGGTTCGGCGCAGCCTCGGCTCTCCTTTGCAAGGCCGCCCGCCTCAGCCCCATCGTGGGTTACCTGATCGTCGGTATACTGATCGGTCCGCACGCCCTTGGGCTGATCCATGAAAGCCAGGCCACACATTTGCTGGCGGAGCTGGGCGTTGTCTTCCTCCTTTTTGACATCGGCATGCACGTCTCCATGCGAGAGCTGCGCGAGAGCCGGCGAGACCTGCTGGGTCTTGCGCCCGCGCATCTCATGCTGACCGGCCTGATGAGCGCCGGCGCGCTGTGGATGGCAGGCATCGCCTGGCCCATCGCGCTGGCCGTGGGTCTCAGCCTTGGCCTTTCCTCCACGGCGGTCGTCGCCCGCATCCTGACAGAGCGTGAACAGAATTCCTGTCCCATTGGCAGAACCGCTACGCATGTACTGATCTTCCAGGACATGGTGGCCATCTTCCTGATGATCTATGCGACATCGCTCGGCGGGGCAGAGACCGGCGCATCCGGCCTTGCCGGCCTGATCTCGACGCAATTGCTGAGCGGCGCAGATCTGCCGCTTGCCGCCTCCCTTGCCCTCTCGGTGGTTCAGGCAGGCCTCGCTTTTGCCGCCGCCCTGCTGGCTGGCAAATACCTGATCAACCCGGTCTTCCGCACACTGGCCGTGATCCGCAATGAAGAGGCGTTTACCGCCTTTACCCTTCTCTTCGTTCTGGGCGCCGCCTGCGCCACGGCGATGGTTGGCCTGTCGCTGACACTCGGCGCCTTCCTCGCAGGCCTTGCCGTGTCCGGCACGCCCTTCCGCCACGAAGTGCAGACGGAAATGGCCCCCTTCCGCAGCCTGCTCCTGTCTTTCTTCTTCATCAGCGTCGGCCTGTCGATCGACGTCACGGCCCTGCTGCGCAACTTGCCGCTGGTCCTGCTGGCAGCGGGTGGAATGATCGGCATGAAAACCGTGCTCGGCTTTATCGCGGCGCGCCTAAATGGCTGGAGCGTTCCGGGCGCAACCCAGATGGCGTTTCTGTTGGCGCAGGGGTCCGAGTTTACGCTCGTCGTTCTGTCGCTGGGCGCCATCGTTACCGGCATGCCGGGCGCGCTGATGAGTAGCGTCGTCGCAGCCGTCGCCCTATCGCTGGCGCTCGCTCCGGCCTGGGCAGGCCTCGGCGCCCGCCTCTCCCGCCACATCGTCCGCCAGACCCAGATCAAAATGGAATCCGCGCCAGCCACCGCGCCGCTGCTTGACCGTCCTGTGATCGTCGTCGGCATGACACAGACCGGCCGTCTCGCCGTCGACGCGCTGGAGGATCATGGCATCCCTTATCTCGCCACCGAATTCGACCCCGACCGGATGCTCTCGGCTGTGGCTGACGGCTACCGGGTCTCGTTCGGCGATGCATCGAACATGAAACTGATCGAGGCTATCGGCGGCACGAATGCCCGCGCCCTGGTGATCGGCTCGCCGCGTTATGAAGTGTCACACGACGTGACGCCGGTGGTGGAGCGGCGGTTTCCGGGTCTGAAGCGCTTTGTCTCGGTCGACACACCGGAAGACATGGTGCGTTTTGCCGGGCTTGGGATCCGGACGCACTTCAACATGGGCGATCCGCGCGGCATCGAGATGGTCATCGACATGCTGAACGCGCTCGACGTGCCGGAAGACAAGGTCAGCGCCTGGCTTAGCCACGAGACCGAGCGCTTTGCCATTGGCGAAGCCAAGTCGGACGAAGACGACGATGATGATCTGGACCCGCTCGAGCCGGATATTGAACAGGCCGCCTGACCCAGACTTTGCCCCGCAAAGACATGGGGTGGAAATTGCGCAAAATGAGGTTTATAGGCACCCTCATTCTCCAAGGAGGCAATTATGCGCATTGGTGTTCCAACCGAAATCAAGAAACAGGAATCTCGTGTCGGCCTGACGCCGGAAAGCGTCGGCGAACTGGTACGCGCTGGCCATGTGGTCAACATTCAGGACGGTGCGGGACTCGGCTCCGGCTTTGCAAATGAAGCCTACACCATTGTTGGCGCGAAAATCCTGCCGGACGCCGATGCGGTCTTCAGCGCCTCCGAACTGATCGTGAAAGTGAAAGAGCCCCAGCCGACCGAGACCGCGCGTCTGACCCCGGCGCACACGCTGTTCACCTATCTCCACCTGGCGCCCGATCCAGTTCAGGCCGAAGGCCTCAAGAAATCGGGCTGCCTCGCGATTGCCTATGAGACCGTCACCGACGCGCAAGGCGGCTTGCCGCTGCTGCGTCCGATGAGCCAGGTTGCCGGCCGGATGTCGATGCAGGTCGCCGCCTGGGCCCTGATGCGCACCAAGCGCGGCCGCGGCATTCTTCTCGGCGGCGTACCGGGTGTTGCCCCGTCAAAGGTCGTCATCATTGGCGGCGGCGTCTCCGGCACCCATGCGGCCGAGATCGCGGTCGGCATGCGCGCGGACGTGACGGTGTTCGACCGCAACAATAACCGTTTGGCAGAACTCGATGAACAGTTCCGCGGCGGCTTGAAGACCATGTATTCGACTGCCCATTCGCTGGCCGAAGCCATCAAGGACGCAGACCTCGTGATCGGCGCCGTGCTGATCCCTGGTGCCGCCGCGCCAAAACTGATCAGCCGTGACCAGCTGAAGACGATGAAGCCCGGAGCGGTTCTGGTCGACATCGCCATTGACCAGGGCGGTTGTTTCGAGACCAGCCACGCCACCACGCACGAAGACCCGATCTATGACGTCGACGGCGTGCTGCACTATTGCGTCGCGAACATGCCGGGCGCCGTGCCACGCACGTCTACCTATGCGCTCAACAATGCCACCCTGCCCTTCGTGATGCAGATTGCGAACCTTGGCGCGCGCGAGGCGATCAATGCCAACCCGCACCTCGCCAACGGCCTGACCGTGGATGCCGGCAAGATCGCGCATGAAGCCGTCGCGCATGACCTCGGCGAAGACTATGTGCGTCCGGCCTGGCTGAAGAACTGACACAAAAGCGAACGAAATAAAGCCGTCCGGTGGGGCACACCGGACGGCTTTTTGTTTGTCTCGATCAGATCAGGACAGCGCAGCGATTGCATCGTCGATCGTGGCGCGGGGCCGGTCGAGGATGGCGCCGATCTGGGCGCGCTGTTCGATGGCCAGCCACAGGCCCAGCACTTCGACATCCACCACGCGCCATTCCCCGCCACGGGAAATCACGCGCCAACGAACCGTCATCGGGTCCTGACCTTTCTGCGTGACCCGCGTCTCGACAATCGAGTCGGTCGGCTTGAGGTCTTTAGAGCCAATCACCTTGATTTCCGCATCGCGGAACTTGTCGGAATTGTCCCGGAACGTTTCAGACAGAAAGTTGCTGAGGGCCGCCGTAAAGCGGGTCTGCTCGTCCTCAGTGACGCGGCGGACGTGCTTGCCGAGGGCAAAACGGGCCACGGCAACCACGTCGATGGAGCGTGTGAAGGCTTCCTCACCTTTGACCGGATCTGCAATATCATTGGCAGCGCCAGCGATGAGTGCCTCGGCCTCGGGGCCAGCGAACGCCGACAGCGGCATCAGGGCGACGACGGCGGATGCAAGGAGGGTGCGGAACATGGGACACAGACCTTCAGGTTTTACGTCACGCCTACATATGGCGTGCCACCCCGATTGGTTCCCCGATTTACTCTATATCAATCATACATTTTCGGCATGAGTTTGACGCGAAGATGAAGCCGATTTCTGCTGAGGCGCGGCTTCTGTGCCACATCGGGACGCAAGTGTTTCGGGCTGGAACGTTGGCAGTCGAACGTCAGCCGTTCTAAGCGCATTTCACTGCAAATCATGTAAACAGGAGGGGGGCATAAATTCATTTACCCATTCGTTGAATGACGCTCCCGCTGGATCGATTTGTGACAAGCAGCGGCATAGCGGTCGAGCAGCCCTGAGCCTGTTTCATTGCGCACCACAGCGAAGCGGGGACCTTCAAAAGAATCACTCGATTGCGAAAATCGACCCTTTGGATCGATTTTTCAGCGCTTTGCGCCAACTGCAATCGAATGGTGCGGGCGGCCGGACTCGAACCGGCATGACCATACGGCCGAGGGATTTTAAGTCCCTTGCGTCTACCAATTCCGCCACGCCCGCATCCGGGGGTGGACATAACCGGTTTTGCCGGGAGATGCTATCGGGGAACCGCGCCTCGGCGCCCTGAGAGTAGGATCCCATGCTGAAAGCCCTGCCCTTCCTATGGTTCCTGCTGGCGGCGGTGGGTGTCGCAGCCCATATCGTCCTCGCCATGACGACGGCTTCCTCAACATACCTCCCCGCAGCGCTCACGACAGCGGGATTCACTGCCCTGTTTTCCACGGTCCACATTATCGGCATCGCGCTGGTCTATATGTTGATCCTGCGCACCCGGCCATCGCCCGGCGTGGCAATCATCGGGTATAGTCATTTATTCTTGGCGAGTGCCGCCTATGTCGGACAGGCTTTCGGTACGATGGAGCGCGCCCGCCATATGTCCAACCCGGCCTCGACCGACCTGGCCGCAATGGGATTTGCCGACTCAGCCAGCGCCTTAGCCAGCATCCTTGGCGGTATCGTGTTCATCCTCGCCCTGATCGTGGCGCTGAACACGCACCACGTCAGGCCGGAGGATGTGTTCTAGCTGACGCGTTCGAACACGGCGGCGAGGCCCTGCCCGCCGCCAATGCACATGGTCTCGACGCCATAGCGCGCCTCGCGGCGGTCCATTTCGCGCAGCAGTGTGGTCAGGATGCGCACGCCCGTACAGCCGACCGGGTGGCCGAGCGAGATGCCCGAACCGTTGACGTTCAGCCGCTGCATGTCGTCGTCGCCAAAGCCGAGCGCCTTGGTGCAGGCGAGAACCTGCGAAGCGAAGGCTTCGTTCAGCTCGAACAGGTCGATGTCCTTCAGCTCAAGCCCCGCACGCTTCATCGCCTTCTCTGACGACGGCACTGGGCCGATGCCCATGACATCTGGCCCAACACCAGCGACCGACCAGGAGACCAGCCGGCCAAGCGGCTTCAGGCCATACTTGTCGGCCATTTCGCGCGTACAGACGATACAGGCCGCCGCGCCATCATTCTGGCCGGAGGCATTGCCTGCCGTGACGGTGGACTCAGCATCCACCTTGCCGCGAATGGCGCGCAATGTGGAGAGTTTCTCGATGGTCGAGTCCGCACGGATATGCTCATCCTTGTCGACCACGGTGTCGCCTTTGCGGCCCTTGACCGTGAACGGAATGATCTCTTCGTCGAACTTGCCAGCAGCCTGAGCCGCAGCGGCCTTCTTGTGGGAATTGTACGCGAATTCATCCTGCGCTTCGCGGGTGATCTGATAGTCCCGGCGAAGGTTTTCCGCCGTCTCAATCATGCCGCCCGGCACCGGATGGAACTTGCCGCCAGCAGTGTAGCGCCCGCGCGAAAGGCCGTCATGCAGCATCAGGCCATCGCCCTTGATGTCCCAACGCATGTCAATCGAAAAGAAAGGCGCGTTCGACATGCTTTCGGCACCGCCTGCGATGACAAGATCGTTCGCGCCGGAGCCGACCTGCATGACCGCATTGATCACCGCCTGAAGGCCGGAACCGCAGCGCCGGTCGATCTGATAGCCGCCGGTCGTGGTGGTCAGGCCCGCATCCAGTGCCACCATGCGTCCGAAGGCCGGGGCTTCCATGGTCGGATAGCATTGCGCAAAGATACAGTCTTCCACCACTTCGGGCGGCAGGCCGGTGCGCTTCATCAGCTCGCTGATGACATGGCTCGCCATTTCATGCGCGTGCACGGTTTTGAAGCTGCCGCCAAAACCACCCACGGCGGTGCGGACGGGTTCACAGATGACTACGTCTCTCATCGGGCTTATCCCTGCTGGTCGCGGCCGCGCGCAGTCACCTGCTTGCGGGCCTCTTCGACGGCGTCGGCCGTCACGGAATTTGCGTGCTCAATCGAGCGGCGGACTTCTTCCTTCATCGCATCCTTGAAGGACATGCCGAAACCGTCATCGATCAGCGCCTTGTATTTCTTCAGCAGCACCGGCTGAGAGCCGCACATCTCATGCGCCATCTTCATCGCGGCGGGCACAAGCTCGTCCGCCTTGTAGACACGGTTTACAAGGCCCCAACGCTCAGAGGTTTCGGCGTCGATGAAATTGCCGGTGAAGGAAAGTTCCTTGGCGCGGCTGATACCGATGAGGCGCGAGAGTTTCTGCGACAGGCCCCAGCCCGGCACGATGCCGACGCGGGCATGGGTATCGGCGAAGCGCGCGTTCTCGGAAGCCAGCAGCACATCACACATCAGCGCCAGCTCAAAGCCGCCCGTGATCGCGAAGCCATTGATCGCGCCGATAATGGGCCACGGATACGCGTCCATTGCGGCGAGGATGTTGATGGCTTTTGAATCCTCGTCAGCGCCGAGGGCAAATCCTGTCTGGCCTGCCTCTTTGAGATCAACGCCCGCCGTGAAAGCACGCCCTGCTCCGGTCAGCACGACGGCGCGGATGTCCGCATCGTCCTTCAGTTCAGTGAACACGCGCACGATCTCTGAGCGCAGCGCACGGCTGAGCGCATTCAGCGCGTCCGGACGGTTCAGCGTCACGAGCGCGACAGGACCGTCGCGTTCTACCAATATGATGTCGTCAGCCATTACAGCCTCCCTGTTTTATCTGCCCAAAGATGATCAGGCGGTTTTCTTGCGGAACATGTTCACGATGGCGATAACAAGCGCGATGACCGCGATAACCCCAGCGATTTCGAACAGGTAGAATTTCAGCGGCGTCAGCCAGCTCTTGGCGTCGAGCACGTTGGCCGCGCCGGAGAGCGCCAGCGCCTGGACGGTGTTCTCGGTCAGGTCTACGACAATGGTCGCAAAAGCCGGCAGAGCGGCGAGCTTGCCGAAGCGACCGAAGAAACGCAGCGCCATGGCCGCGAAGAAGCCACCATAGGCGAGCGGGTAGGTCGTATCGAGCAGGGCCGTGATCCAGAAATGCGCCGAGCGCTGCGGTCCGGTCATTGCCGCAAGGTGTTTCTGCGCGCCAGCGCCCGTCAGGATACTGTCGAGATATTGCCCGCCGACGGCCGGGGCCATCAGGCCAAAGCCCACCGTGATCAGGATCGAGGCAGCAAACAGCGCCCAGATTACGGGTGTTCGCGTCAGAAATGTTGTCATGAATTGGCGTCCTCCAGCCGTTCGGGTCTTACGCCCGTTGCTTCGATGATCGCCGAGAGTTTCGCGACGATCTCATCCGTCAGCTCTTCATGAAGTGTGGAGGCGACGAGGTGAACCCCATTGTCGCCCAACGAACGAAACCAGGGATACGAGCCGAACGAAACGAGCGGCATCTCTTTCGCCAGCGCGCCCAGCGGCTCTGCGATGTCCCCTTCCCGGAGTCCAATGCCCCGGATCGTGATCTTGTGCACCACAGCACCGGTTTCCAGCCTTGGACCGATGTCTTCCAGCATGGCGCGGGCAACCTGAGGTACGCCGGCCAGGGTGAACACATTCCCGGTCTGGAAGCCCGGCGCGCCGGAGACCGGATTGGCCACCACGCTCGCCCCGTGCGGAATGCGCGCCATGCGGCGCCGGGCCGGCGTGTACTCGGTGCCCATCGCGGCATAGCGCTCAGCCAGCATGGCGGTCACTTCCGGATGTTCCGAAATGCCGACGCCGAACGCTTTGGCGATAGCATCGGCAGTGATGTCATCATGCGTCGGGCCGATGCCGCCTGTCGTGAAGACATAGGTGTATTTCGCCCTCAGCTCGTTCACTGCGGCGACGATCTCATCCTCGATATCCGGCACGGTGCGGCTCTCCCGGACGGGAATGCCGAGCGGCGCCAGATAGGTCGCGATCTGTTGCAGATTGATGTCGCGCGTGCGGCCGGAGAGGATCTCGTCTCCGATCAGCAGGACGGCTGCGGTGGGCTGGGTGCGATCTGTCATTCCAGTTCCATCCTCCAAGCAGCGTCACTCTGCAAGCGCGCGGTAGACGAGATTGGCGGATTCCTTGCGCATGGCCCTGTCCGTGCTGCCCGGAAAGCGCTGGATCATGCCGATGAAGAACAGGTCGTTTTTTGGATCGATCCAGAACCATGTGCCGGCCGCGCCGCCCCAATAGTAAGAGCCTTCAGGCTGGCTGGATCCGGTCGCGGAAGGATCGACATAGACCGCAAAGTCCAACCCGAACCCTTGCCCGGCCATTTGCGGGTTGGGGCTGATCCCGTCAGAAAACAGGCTCACGCCTTCGGGCAGCACATTGGTCCGCATCAGTTTCACCGTCTCAGGTTTCAGGATACGAACACCGTTCAGTTCCCCCCCACTGACCAGCATCTGACAGAACCGGGCATAATCCCCGATGGTCGAGACGAGGCCGTGACCGCCCGCCTCCATTCCGATCTCGCCTTCGCGGAATTCGAAGCCGGGCGCGCTCAGCACTTCCAACTCGCCCGTCTCGGCGTTCGGGGTGAAGACGTCTGAAAATCTGTCGCGTTGGTCATCCGGCACGAAGAAGCCGGTGTCCGTCATGCCGAGCGGGGAGAAGAGTTCATCCTGCAGGTATTGACCGAGCGGCTTTCCGCTCAGCTTCTGGACGATGTAGCCCTGAACATCGACCGCCGTGCTGTAGGCCCAATTGGTGCCCGGCTGGTAGAGCAGCGGCACGGTCGCGAGCCGCGAAATGTAGGTATCAAGGTCAGGTGAACGCAGCACTTCAGCCTCAGCGAACATCTTGTTGACCGGATCGTCACTGAACAGGCCATAGGCGAAGCCCGCAGTATGGCTCATCAATTCCCGCATCGTGGCGGGCCGGTCGACATTAACCAGGATTGGCTCCCCTGCCTCATTGAGGCCCTGGAATACTTTCAGGTTGGCCAGTTCCGGTGCGAATTTCGTGATCGGGTCGTCCAGACTGAACGCTCCGTCCTCATAAAGCGTCATCAGGGCGACGCCCGTAATCGGCTTCGACATGGAATAGATACGGAAAATGGTGTCTTCAGTGATGGGCGCCTGGTCGGCCGCCCGGCGGATGCCGTACTGGTCATAATTGATGACCTTGCCGTCCTTCACCAGCAGCGTGGAAACTCCTCTCACCGTTCCCTCATCCACCGAATTCCGCATCGCAGCGTCCAGCGCGGCCAGTCCATTTGCTGAAAATCCGGCTGGCATTTCCGCATCCGCAAGATGCTCGAACGGGGTGGCGGCCGGCTCAACAGTTGGCGCGGTTGCGCAGGAGGCCATGCTGAACAGGGCCAATGCTGAAAGGATAGGACTGATCTGACGCTTCATGAGGCTCCCCTTGCCGGACATATACAGCAGGTGTCGCTTGCACCCTGGCTTCCACATTAAAGAGATCATGCGCCCGACGCCAAGGTGAACCTCGCGGCAAGTCTTGCAGCGCAGGTCATTCGCACTCCGCACAGTGGAATTTCGGGCCGCAAACTGTTATCTGTCCTGAAAAGATGCCTGTTTCTGATCACAGGCCCTTCAAAGGCATAAAAATGACCGACACCAACCTCCTCCTGCCCATGCGCACAGGCGAAATCCGCACCCACGATGCCGAAGGCTTCGAAGGCATGCGCAAGGCCGGGCGGCTGGTGGCTGAGTGCCTCGACATGCTGGTGCCGGAAGTGAAGCCGGGCGTGACCACCGAACACCTGGACAATCTGGTCCGCGAGTTCGTGATGGACCATGGCGCGGTCTCCGCGACGATCGGCTATCGCGGCTATCGCCATGCCTCCTGCATCTCGGTGAACCACGTGATCTGCCATGGCATTCCGGGGGCAAAACCGCTGAAAGATGGCGACATCGCCAATATCGACGTGACGCTCATCATCGATGGCTGGCATGGTGACCATTCGCGCATGTACGGCGTCGGCGAAGTGAAGCGGAAGGCCGAACGGCTGATGGACCTCACCTATGAGGCCATGATGGCTGGTATCGCCCAGGTTAAGCCCGGCGCCCGGTTTGGCGACATTGGGGGTGCGATCAGCGAGATCGCCCGCGCGAACCGTCTGTCCGTGGTTGAGGATTTCTGCGGTCACGGCCTCGGCCGCCTGTTCCATGACGAGCCGAACGTCGTCCACTCTTCGAACTACAATACCGGCCCGGAACTGAAGCCAGGCATGTTCTTCACGGTCGAGCCGATGCTGAACCTTGGCCGCCGGGACGCTGCCATTCTGCAGGACGGCTGGACCGCGGTGACCCGCGACCGCCAGCTCTCGGCCCAGTTCGAGCATTCTGTCGGCGTCACGGAAACCGGGTTTGAGATCTTCACCACCTCCCCCAAAGGCTGGCACCAGCCCTACAAGGTCGACACCAGGGCCTGACGCCTCTTTTTCGCAGCGCGATTTCGTGGTTTCTCCGCAGGGATGAAACCGGACACCGATAAACCTCACTGGCAAGGTCATCGCGAGCGGCTGCGCGGCAAGCTGCTGGCGCGCGGCGCCTCGGCGCTGGATGACTACGAAATCCTCGAAGTCCTGCTGATGGCCTTCATCCCGCGCCGGGATGTGAAGCCGATTGCGAAAGCGCTTGAAGCAAAGTTTGGCGGCCTCTCCGCCGTGCTCGCCGCCCCGGCGGCCGATCTCGTGAAAGTGGACGGTGTGGGCGAAACGGTTGCCGCCTATCTCAAAGCCGTCGCCGAATTGCAGAGCCGGGCGAGCCTTCAGGAAATCCGCAAGCGCGAAGTGATCTCGTCCTGGTCTGCCCTGCTGGACTATGTCCGCCGCGAAATGCAGCACGAAACGCGCGAGCAGTTCCGCGTGCTTTTCCTGGACCGCAAGAATCAGCTGATCGCCGACGAGGTGATGGGCCAGGGCACAGTGGATCATGCCCCGGTCTATCCGCGCGAGATTGCCCGGCGGGCGCTGGAGCTGGCCGCTTCCAGCCTGATCTTGGTACACAACCACCCTTCGGGTGACACCACGCCCTCGCGCGCCGATATCGACATGACGCGGGAAATTATCGACGCGCTTACCCCCTTCGAAATCGAAGTCCACGATCACCTGATCGCTGGCACGGGCGGGGTCACCAGCTTCCGGGCCGCAGGACTGATCTGATCATTACGTGACGATAAGACTTGCAGCGGGCGCCGGGGCCGGTACCGTAGCACCAACGGCAGCAAGCGCCCGGCGAGAAGCGCGCACCCTGCAACAGAGGAGACGGCATGACCGATACAACGACTGGCCAGGCGGCCCAGCCTGGCTACATTACCGGTTTTGGCTCTCGCGGGTACAGGTCCTATGTCCTGATCTCCCTGATGCTGGTCTACACGCTGAACTTCATCGACCGGACGGTTCTGACCGTGGTCGCTCAGCCGATCATCAACAGCTTTGGTCTCGACGACGCCCAATGGGGCCTGCTCAACGGCCCGCCCTTTGCGCTGTTCTATGCCCTGATGGGGATTCCGATTGCGATGTGGGCCGACCGCGGCAACCGCGTCTTTATCATCGGTCTCTGCATCATCATCTGGTCAGTCATGACGGCGCTGTGCGGTCTGGCCGCCGGCTTCCTCTGGCTGCTCCTGTTCCGCGTCGGCGTGGCAATCGGTGAAGCCGGTTGCACCCCGCCGGCCAACTCCCTGATCACCGATTATTATCCACCCAAGAGCCGGGCAAATGCGCTCGGCATCTATTCCATGGGCGTGACGCTGGGCGGTGTTCTTGCCCAGCTGTTCGGTGGCACGATCGCCTCTATCAAGGGCCCGGACATGGGCGCGTGGCTGCATTCGCTCGGCCTCGGCTTCCTGTTCGATCATATCCAATGGGACAATGTCGAAGGCTGGCGCATCGCGTTTGTCGCGATTGGCTTGCCCGGAATCGTGCTCGCCATTGTGCTCTGGCTCACCGCCAAGGAACCCCCGCGCGGCTATTCCGATCCACCAGATGGACGCACGGACAAGGCTGGCTTCTTCGAGGCCTTCAAAGAGTTTTCCGCCAAGCCGACCTTTTGGACCCTGTCCCTCGGCGCCGCCTTCGTGGCCTTTGTCGGCTATGGCCTGATCACCTTCCAGGCGCCGTTCCTGATGCGCGTACATGGGGTCAGCGTGCATGAAGCTGCCGTGAACTATGGCGCGCCGCTGGCCGCCGTCGCCGCGTTCGGCACGTTCATGGGCGGGTTCCTGTCAGAGAAGCTGTCGGGTCGGTTCCCGGCCGTGGCCGCCTGGCTGCCTGGCGTTGGCCTGCTGATCGCCATCCCGGCCTACACCGCCGCCTTCCTTGCCTCGTCGCTTTCCATGGCGTTCGGCCTCTGGATTGTCGCCGGCATCGCGCACTATGCCTATCTCGGCGCCCAGTACACGGTCGGCACAGCCATTGTCAGTCCTCGGTCGCGTGCCACGACGATCTCGGTTCTGCTGCTGATCATCGCTCTCATCGGCAACGGCATCGGCCCCCTCTTCACCGGCTGGATGAGCACGCACTTCATGCAGGCGAGCCTCGCCAGCCAGGGTCTGGCCGATCAATTCGGCGCGTTCGAACCGAAATATTGCGGCGTGAATGTCGCCGAGCTCGGTGCCGATGGCCCGGCTCTCTGTACCGCTTATGCCGAGGGCCTGCGCCAATCCATGATCGCGACCGTGATGTTCTTCCTCATCGCAGCGGTCTGCTACTTCCTCGCCGCGCGCACCTATATGCGCGACCGCTACGACCCGGCCTCACACGCCGCACAAGGATGATGTGCAACCCGGCCACCTGACAGGAGACGCCCATGACCGACGCCGCCGCAGCCCGACCGGGACACGAGACAGGATTTGGCACGCCCGCTTACCGCGCCTATGTGCTGAGCGCCCTACTCGTCGTTTACATCTTCAACTTCATCGACCGGTCGATCTTCGCAATCCTGACCGAGCCGATGAAGACCTCGCTGAAGCTGGAAGACTGGCACATGGGCGTGCTGGGCGGTCTCGCCTTCGCGATCTTCTACACGACACTGGGCATCCCGATTGCGCGCCTCGCCGAACGACGCAGCCGCATCGGCATCATCGTTGTGTCGCTGACCATCTGGAGCCTGATGACCGTCCTGTGCGGCTTTGCGCTCGGCTTTGCCTCCCTCTTCATGTTTCGTCTTCTGGTGGGTGTGGGTGAGGCGGGCTGTACCCCGCCGGCCCAGTCCGTCATCGCGGACTATTTCAAGCCTTCCAGCCGCGCGACCGCCGCATCGATCTATGCGCTTGGCGTTCCGCTTGGCGGAATGATCGCCGGCCTCGCTGGTGGGCCGATCAATGACTACGTGACCGGCCACAATGTACACAACTTGCTAGACGGTTGGGGCTGGACCTGGGCGCGTGACGCCATTGACTGGCAGAGCATGGAAGGCTGGCGCATCGCATTTGTCGCCGTCGGCCTGCCGGGCGTAATCATTGCCGCAGTCCTCGGTATGACCATCAAGGAACCGCCGCGCGGCTATACAGATCCGCCTACAGCAACCGGCACCCCGCTGGAGAAGATGGGCTTTATCGCGTCGTTCAAGTTGCTGATGAAGAAGCCGACCTATGTCCATGTGGTCGCGGGCGCATCCATCGCCTCCTTTGCCGGTTATGGCATTGCCCAATTCTCGACCTCATTCCTGCGGCGCACCCATGGCCTCAGCCTGACCGAAGCAGCGCTGATCTTCAGCCTGGTCATCGGGCTTATGGCGGCGATTGGCGTGTTCCTGTCCGGCTTCCTGGCTGACAAGATGTCCGTACGCCATCCGAAAGCACTATCCTGGATGCCGGCGCTCGGCATGGGCCTGTCTGTGCCGCTCTACTGGCTTGGCTATCTCGCACCGACCGTGCCGCTTATGCTGCCCCCATTGATGGCAGCCGCGACGCTGCACTATTTTTATCTTGGGCCAATGTATGCAGTCTCAACCGGTGTCGCCGATTCCCGGATGCGCGCGACGGCTGTGGCGCTGACGCTGTTTGCCGTGAACCTGATCGGCATCGGCCTCGGCCCCACCCTGATCGGCATCCTGTCGACCATCCTGAAAAACATGATGCTCGGAGGGGCCGATCTCGGCCTGACACTCGCCATGTGCAAGGATGTAACCGGCCTCGCCGCAGACCAAGCGGCGGCCTGCAACAGCGCCAATGCCCGCGGGCTTCAATGGTCGATTATCATTTTCGCCTCGCTGTATGGCTGGGCAGCGCTTCATTATCTGTGGGCCGGGAAAACGCTGCAGCGTGACATGATCGGCAAGGCAGCTTAATCGGGCTGTATGGCTGTCTACACGCAAGTTCCCGATGACGCGCTGGCCGCGTTCCTGAGCGAGTACGACCTCGGCGCGCCCCTTGCCTTCAAGGGGATTGCCGAGGGCGTCGAGAATTCGAACTATTACCTTGAGACCGAAAAGGGCCGGTTCATTCTCACCTTGTTCGAGAAACGGGTGAACGCGGCGGACCTGCCTTTCTTCATCGGCCTGAAGCAGCACCTTGCGGCCAAGGGCTTCCCTTGCCCATCGCCGATTGCGGCGCGCGACGGAGCGGCCTTGCGGACGCTGGAAGGCCGTCCGGCCCTGATCGTCTCGTTCGTCGATGGCCTCTCGCCGCGCAAGCCGAACGTGACCCAGTGCCGTGAACTCGGCGCGGGTCTGGCGCGGATGCATCTGGCGCTCGCCGACTTTGACATGGTGCGGGAAAACAGCCTCGGCCCGGCAAGCTGGCCGCGCCTTTGGGCGGGCCGCGAAGCGGACGCGGAAGGCCTGCAGCCCGGTCTCGCAGAGGCCATCGCCGCGGACCTGTCAGAGATCGCTGCGGCCAAGCCGCAGGCGCTTGGCCTGCCGCGCGGCACGATCCACGCAGACCTCTTCCCGGACAATGCGTTCTTTCTGGGCGATCATTTCTCCGGCGCCATCGACTTCTATTTCGCCTGCACCGATGCGCTGGCCTATGACCTCGCCATCTGCCTGAATGCCTGGGCGTTCGAGGATGGCGGCGGGCCCTCGCTGGACTATAATTTCTCCAAGGGCGCGGCGCTGATTGCGGGCTATGAAAGCGTGCGCCCGCTGGAGACAGCAGAGCGCAACGCCTTGCCGGTTCTGGCACGCGGCGCCGCCCTGCGTTTCTTCCTCACACGGCTGGTCGACTGGTCATCAACGCCCGCCGGTGCCCTCGTAAAGCCCAAAAACCCCCTCGAATATGCCGGACGCCTGGCCTTTCATCGCAAGGTGAACACGGCTGAAGGCTATGGTGCATGAGTGAAGAGGCAGACAGCGGGCCAGTAGAACCAGCCCTGCCGAGCTATGCGGGCGCCGTACAACGCCGCCAGTTCAAACGGATCAAGATGGGCCTGCTGATGGCATCCATGGCGGCGTGCCTCGGGGTGACGCTGCTGGGTGCCGTGTGCTCTGGCGTCGCGGCTCTTGTGGACGGATTGCTGGGCATGTCTGCGAACTCAAGTTTTCTTCGTAGTGGCGGCGGTTTCATGAATGGCCTGTATGGCGGGGCACAGCTGGCGACCTATAATTTCTTCCTCTTCTTCATCACCGTGCCCGCGGCCTGGCTGGCGCTTGGCCTCTCCATCGGACGCCTGCCCTATCGCGGCATTGTGCGGCGCCCGCCTTATGTCCGCTGGGGCAGTATATGGGGCGCGATCCTTGTCGGCACCACGACGGGTGGGTTCGGCTTTCTGGGTGGCTTCCTCAGCGGGCTCGGCGCGCTGCTGTCTGGCGGTATGATCGGAGCGCTCGCCGGGGCGGGCTGTGGGCTGCTCTTCCATGCCATCGTGAAGCCCGCGAACCAGATCGCGGATGTGGACGTCAACGTCTTCTGACGCTTGACGCATCCGGCGAAACTCAGCACCTCAGATCCATGACCGATACGATTGAAATCTGGACGGATGGCGCCTGCAGTGGCAATCCCGGCCCCGGCGGCTGGGGTGCGCTCCTGATCGCGGGCGGCCACCGCAAGGAACTCTGGGGCGGCGACAAGGCCACCACCAATAACCGGATGGAGATGCTGGCCGTGATCGAGGCGCTGAATGCGCTCAAAGGCCCCTCCAAGGTGACCCTGAATGTCGACTCCACCTATGTGAAGGACGGCCTGACCAAGTGGATCCATGGCTGGAAACGCAATGGCTGGAAGACCGCCGCGAAAAAGCCGGTCAAGAATCAGGACCTCTGGATGGCGATGGACGAGGCCTGCCAGCGCCACGACATCACCTGGAAATGGGTGAAGGGCCACAATGGCGACCCCGGCAACGAATGGGCTGATGAGTTGGCCCGTCTCGGCACGGAAGAAGCGCGCGGGCGCTAGGCCAGCAAGGCCGTTGCGGCGGCCTTGAAGTCTTCCTCGCCTGCCCCGACCAGTTCAATCACATATTCCGGCTTGTCCTCGCGCCGCTTGCGGCTGCGCGCGTAGAGCGGATCATAGTGCAGCTCCATCAGCTGGCGGGCGAGCTCCGGGAAATTCCCCTTTGACGCCAGTGCCAGCCAGGCCTCAATCGTTTCCTTTGACTGCAGGCCCTTCAGCTTGCCGATGGCCGCAGCCAGGCGGCCAGCATCTGAGATAATGTCCGCATACGCGCCGACCAGATAGTCCGCCCGCGCCTTCGCCGGCATGTGCACTTCGATACGCGGCGCCGCCAGCATGGACTGCCACAGGCGGCGGGGCACCCGGCGGCGGCCGACCATGGCGGACTCGGCCTCGACATAGATCGGCTTTGACAGGTCGAGCTGGCGCAGGCGCTGCCAGAGGTCGGTTTCGAACATTCGCTGAGCTGGCTGGGTGTCCTCGCCGAAATCCCCGAAGGCGGAGCCGCGATGATTGGCGATTCCTTCCAGGTCAATCACCTGTCCGCCTTGTTCCGCGATGGCATGCAGCAGCGCCGTCTTGCCGGTGCCGGTCTGGCCGTCGATCAGGCGGATCGGCAGCAGCGTCTCGTCCTGTTCCAGCCCGGCGACGACTTCGCGGCGCCATGTCTTGTAGCCGCCCTTCACGATGCCAACCGGCCAGCCAACGGAGGACAGGATCGTCGCCATGGCATTGGAGCGCATCCCGCCGCGCCAGCAATAGACCAGAGGGCGCCAGCTTTTCGGCTTGTCGGCAAGCGCCGTTTCCAGATGACCGGCAATGTTGCGTGCCACGATGGCGCCGCCGATCCGATTGGCGCGAAAGGGGCTCTCCTGCTTGTAGATCGTGCCAACAATCGCCCGTTCGTCATTCGAGAGCACCGGCAGGCTGATCGCGCCCGGCAGGTGATCGTCAGCAAACTCCGCCGGAGACCGCACATCGATGATGGCGTCATAGCGGGCGAGGTTTTCCGGGCTGAGATCTGTAACGGTTTCAAGGTATGGCATCGGCTAAAGACCTATCAGGTTTTCCCCGGCGCGCCAGAGCGCTAAGGTGCCAGCCAAACCGGAGACCACACATGCCCGACACGATCACAGACACGCCTGCCGAACCGCGCCTGACCAGCCTTGCCCATGGCGGCGGCTGCGGCTGCAAGCTCGCCCCGAACGTGCTGGCCGACATTCTCTCGGAAATGCCGCTCTCGCTGGGCTCGAAGGATCTTCTGGTCGATGCCGGCACCAGCGATGACGCCGCCGTCTACAAGATCAACGACACGACCGCCCTTGTCGCGACGACGGACTTTTTCACTCCCATCGTGGATGACCCGCACACGTTCGGGCGCATCGCGGCGACCAATGCCCTCTCCGATGTCTTCGCCATGGGCGCAAAGCCGATTTTCTCGCTCGCTATTGTCGGCATGCCGATTGGCCGGATTTCGCCGGAGACGATTCGCGCCATCCTGGCAGGCGGACAGTCTGTGGCCGAGGCGGCGGGCGCGCCCATTGCGGGCGGCCACTCGATTGACGCAGCCGAGCCGATCTATGGCCTCGTTGCCATGGGCCTGGTCGACCCGGCACGCATCCTGATGAACTCCAATGCGAAACCGGGTGACGTTCTGATCCTTGGCAAGCCGCTCGGCATCGGCATCTATTCCGCCGCGCTGAAGCGGGAGATCCTTGAGCCCCAGCACTATGCCGAAATGATCGCCTCCACGACGCGCCTCAATACGCCGGGCACGGACCTTGCTGCCATGGACGGTGTGCATGCCGCGACAGATATTACCGGCTTCGGCCTGATCGGGCATGGCAGCGAAATGGCGCGCGGCGCGGGCGTCACGCTGGTGATCGAAAAGGCGAAAGTGCCTGTGTTCGACGGCGCCCGGAAACTGGCCGAAGCGGGCGTGAAGACCGGTGCCTCTGGCCGCAACTGGGACTCTGTCCGCCATCTCGTCTCTGGCCAGATGAGTGATGTCGAGCAGGACATTCTGTGCGACCCGCAAACCAGCGGCGGCCTGCTCGTCTCCTGCCGTCCGGACGTGGCAGAGGATGTTCTCGCCCTCTTCGCACGTCACGGGCATTCGGGCGCAACGATTGTCGGCCGGATCGAAGCCGGTGGTCCCCGCGTCGAAATTGTCTAGGGCGCGACGCAGCTCGTCCGGTCGCGGCGGGCCTTTGTCATTGAGTCCTCAATGGGCTGGGCCGCGTATTTGAACCGCTCTTCCGGGAAGCCGTATTGCGCGCCATCGCGGTCGTCTTCCATCAGCTCGGCAATGTCTTCCGTTGTCTGATCTGTCCCATCGCGCAGTGCGGTGATTTTTGACATCAGCGCGAATGTCTCGGTGCGCTGCGTGTCATCGAGCCCCGCCTGCACCGTCACGAAGCAAGCGCAGAAATCGTCCAGCGTGGCACCGCTCGGCGAGAGCCGCTCCGCCAGGCCCGCATCGTCTGCGCTCATCACCTGACACATTGCCAGCGGCGAGGCCGCCTCTTCCACCGGCGCACTGGCGCAGGCTGACAGGATCAGCCCGGCCAGCAGCCCTGCGGAAAGCTTCAGGTTTCCCAACCCCATGCGATCAGGCCGGAACCTTGCCAGCCAGCATGCCCATCATCTGGTTGGAGATGATGTCTTCGGCTTCAGCCATGATCCGGTCGATCAGTTCCTTACAGGTCGGGATATCGTGGATGAGGCCCGCGACCATGCCGCAGCTCCACGCGCCGGCATCCATTTCACCATTGACCATGATCTTCGGATAGACACCGGCAACTTCGTTGATGATGTCTTCGAACTTGATGTCGGAGCCAAGGCGCTTCTCTTTTTCCAGCAGGCGCTCAACGCCAGCGTTGTTCAGCACACGCTCGGTGTTGCGCAGCGGCCGCATGACGAGGCGGGTGTCGAGTTCAGAGGCGGCGAGGATCGCCTGTTTCACGTTCTCGTGCACCGGGGCCTCTTTCGTGGCGATGAAGCGCGTGCCCATGTTCATGCCCTGCGCGCCGAAGGCCAGAGAGGCGACCAGCGAGCGGCCATCGGCCTGTCCGCCAGAGGACACGAACGGGATGTCCAGCTCATCAGCGGCACGCGGCAGAAGGATGAAGTTTGGCACATCGTCTTCACCAGGGTGACCGCCGCATTCGAAGCCATCGACCGAGACCGCATCACAGCCGATGGACTGGGCCTTCAGCGCGTGGCGGACGGCGGTACATTTGTGGATCACCTTGATGCCGGCGCCTTGCAGGTGCGGCAGCACGGCAGACGGGTTGTTGCCAGCGGTCTCGACCACTTTCACGCCGCCCTTGATGACGGCTTCCACGATGGCCGGATAGTCCGGCGGCGTGGTGGACGGCAGGAAGGTGATGTTCACGCCGAACGGCTTGTCGGTCATGTCCTTGCAGCGGGCGATCTCATTCGCCAGGTCTGCCGGGGTTTTCTGCGTCAGAGCGGTGATGATGCCCAGCCCGCCTGCATTGGAAACGGCGGCCGCCATTTCAGCAAAGCCGACATAATGCATACCGCCCTGAATGATGGGGTGCTGGATGCCGAACATTTCGGTGATTTTGGTTTTCATGACGTGTTCCTCCGGTCGCCGGTTTGCCCGTATCAATGGCGGAAGCGTAGCCCGCCCGCAAGCGTGACGAAAGGGAACCCTTTTGGTCCCTTGTCTTGATACTGCGATAGACTTCTCCGTCGGATTGACGGAAAAAAGCGGCATGAAACATCTCATCTCCCTCACCGCCCTCGCCCTTGTTGCCGCTTGTCAGACCTTTCCTTCGGACCCTGTCCCAGCGGAAACCACGACCGTTACCATCGTCGAAACTGTGGAAGTTCCGCCGCCCACGCCAGTCGAGCCGACGCAAGGCCAGCAATGGCTATTCGGCTCTGCCGAGGCGCGCGTCGCCATGGTGCAGGACTGGAACGCCATCGCGTCTTACGTCGAGGCGAAAGCCGCCAGCCGCCCGAATGCCAGCGTCGTGCTGGCGCCGGGTGCTACGGCGGAGTCCGCTGACTTTCTCGCCTGCGGGGCAGATCAACCCCTGGCCGCTGTGTTCGATGCCGACGAGACGCTGATCTGGAATCTCGGCTCCATGGCCGCGTTCGACCGGATGAGCACCGGTTTCGATCCGAAGGTCTGGGACCAGTGGGAGAAGACCGGCGCGGGCAAGGCCGTCGCCATTCCCGGCGTGAAGGACGCGTTTGACCGCATCCGCGCGGCAGGCGTTGAGATCATCGTCAACACGAACCGGAACAATGCCAATTATGCCGGTACGGCCGACACGCTGAAAGCGGCAGGGCTTGGCGAGTTCGCCCATGAGCAGACCCTGTTCCTGCGCGGCGATGCGCCCGGCGGCAGCGGCAAGGATGGCCGGCGTTATCTGATCTCCGATAATTACTGCGTCATCGCCCTGGCCGGGGATCAGCTGGGCGATATTGCCGACATCTTCAATGACAAGACCCTCACCCCGCCAGCACGCAAGGCGCTGACCGCATCTGCCAGCTTCGACACGCTCTGGGGCAATGGCTGGTTCATCCTGCCGAACCCGGTCTATGGGCCGTCGATTGCCGGAACCATGGACGAAGTGTTCCCGGCGGAGACCTATTGGGAACCCGCCGCAAAGGAATAGGCGATGAAGGTCTTCATCCATGGCGTGCCGGACACGCCGCATCTCTGGAAGCCGCTGGTGGCGGCGCTTGGCCTTCCGCCAGCAGAGTATCGCGCGCTTGCCCTGCCGGGCTTTGGCACGCCGGTGCCGAAAGGCTTTGCCTGCACCAAGGACGCCTATGTTGACCATCTGATCGGCGAGATCGAAAAGCTCGGCGAGAAGATTGATCTGGTGGGTCATGACTGGGGCGCGCTGCTGTCGCTGCGCATTGCCAGCCTCCGGCCGGACCTGATCCGGACCTGGTGTGTCACCAATGCGGTGATCGATCCGGAGTATCGCGGGCACCAGACCGCCCGGATGTGGGCGACGCCTCTGATGGGTGAGTTCGTCATGCTGAACATGCGCAACAAGCCGCGCCTCGAAGCCTCTCTCATCCAGGGCGGCATGCCGGCGGCGCTGGCCAAAGAAGAAGTGCCGCTGATCGACAAGACGATGCGCCAATCGATCCTGAAACTCTACCGCTCGGCCATTGGCCTTCGCTTTTCCGGCGCCTGGGTCAGCGACCTTGCGAACCTGCCCTCCCCCGGACAGCTCTTCTGGGGTGAGACCGACCCGTTCGTTGAGCTTTCTGTCGGCGAACGTTTCTCGAAGCAGCACAATGTGCCGCTGCACGTGGAACACGGCGCCGGACATTGGGCGTGTGCGGAGCGCGCGGAAGAATTTGCAGGGGTGCTGAAGGGCTTGTGGGCGAAGGGGTGATCGGGGGTTATTCCCACACTTGCCATCCTTCGACTTCGCTCAGGATGAGTTGGTTTCCTGAGGCGATTTCCAGGGCTCATGCTGAGCGAAGTCGAAGCATGAGGCCGGGCGCCAGTACAGACGGCCGGAAACGCGACCACGTTCCGGCAATATTCCAGATTTTACGCGGGCCTCAGCTCGTGTCCGCCCAGCCTTTCAGCGCCTCGTTCAGGAGCTGCGGCAGGAGGCTGGCGACGAGGCCGAGTTCCGGGTCCAGGCGATGACGAGCGGCCATCGGCACCACGTGCGGCCTGGCTTCACCCTTCGCCTGCCAGCGCTGGATTGTGCGCGCGAGGCGCTTCGCATGCGGTTCCGGATTCTTCAGAATTCTGATCAGCGCCACGAGGCGCGCGATGACCGG
>JGI25321J39296_1000156_pt1 | contig 74665 bp, 64 predicted proteins | sample AutmiccommuBRH23_FD_39296 | JGI IMG/M metagenome (IMG submission 39296)
AGGAAGCCGAGCGGCACCGAGCCGACATCACCGAGAAAGACGCGGGCCGGATGCCAGTTCCAGAACAGGAAGCCACCGGCGGCACCGGACAGGGCAAGCGCCAGTCCCGTCAACGGCGAAACCATTTCGGCCGCCACGATCACGACCGCATAGCCCCCCGCGATTGCGACCGTCTCGACCCCGGCGATGCCGTCGATGCCGTCCATGAAATTGAACAGGTTGATGAACCACACCAGTGCGAACAGGGCGATCGCCCGGTCGAGCCAGAATGGCAGCCAGCCATGGAAGATCATCTGCGCGTAGTGTACGCTTGAGACGGCCGCGATGGCCGCAGCGATGTGCGCGCCAAATCGCAGCCATCGCGACACCGGCTTGAGGTCGTCGAAGAACGACACGACAGCCAGCAGCGCCGCCGCCGGAAGCACGAACTCATGCACCCTGTGGACCGGCCACAGCGCCAGAAATACGGCGAATGCGGTAGCCAGCAGCGCCAGACCCCCGCCCGTCACCGTCGCGCCCTTGTGCATCGAGCGCTCGTTCGCCTCCGCCACGACCCCCTGCCGGTCAGCAACTCTGATGAAAACGTGGGTAGCCACGACACTGGCGACAAACGCCAACAGCACGGTGAGGACGGAAATCACCGGGACGTCTCCCTGTTATAGATACTATGTTCGAACCCGATCGAGCTCCAGACCCGCCAGACCCTACCCGCACCCGCGTCACCCTCAAAGCGTCGTTTTCAATCCGGGCCGCAGCCACCGGTCGTTCAACCGACGCAGCCGCGGGCTCAGCCGCACCCCTGCCTCCCACACCCCCCATACCGCGAGCGGCGCCACGTACGCCAGCGCATATAGATGCGTCCATGTCAGCCCGTTGTGGACGTTGAGGTAGAGGACAACGCTCGCAATCGTCATGGTCAGCAGCGCCGGGTGGGGAAAGCGTACGGCGAGCGCGCACAGGAAGCCGAAGTACCAGGGATAATGCGGCGACGTCAGGAACACGAAAGCCGCGCCGAGCAGCACCAGGCGCTCCGGCCGGAATTCGCTTTTTCCCCTGCGAAACACGGCCCACGCAGCCAGCGCCAGGACCGCGGCAAGAGCGATCCCCGCATAGAGCCAGCCCGGCGGATCGGCGATTTGGAAATGGCGCAGGTACCAGATGACGTGGAAACCCCAGCCCGCCCGGTAGCCTTCATTGCCCAGATGCTGCCCGAGGAAGCCGAGCGCACCTGGACCCAATTCACCCAGATAGGGAACGTATAGGGCGGCCATCACCGCAAACAGAATGACCGGCAGCTTCCAGTCCCAGCGCCGCCATAGCGCCGCAAGCAAAACCAGCGGGAAATACTTGACGAGCGCGGCGACCGCGAAAAGGGCCCCCGTTAGGCCTTGACGGCGCTGGACGGCGGCCCAGATGCCGAGCGTCAGAAACGCCGTCGCCGCCGCGTCGATGTGAGCCTGGCTGGCAAACTCCCAGACCGGCAGCGGGTGCCACGCATAGATCAGGACGCGCGAGAGCGGCAGTCCTTCCGAGTGCAGCCAACCGATCAGCGCAATCACCGTCACCACTTCGCAGATCAGCATGACGGCTCTCATGCCGCCGATTCCCTCGCCAATTGCGACCCCGGCCATGAAGATCAGCTGCGCCGCCGGCGGGTAGATTGTGACCGCGTGCTCCTTCTGATTGATGTGTGGATAGATCTCCGCATCGCGAAGGCTGGCGAGGCTCTCATCGGCCGGCACGTGGAGGTAGGGGCTGATATCCTGCCAGCCGAGGCGCCCGTCCCAGACGTACCGGAAGGCGTCAGTCGACAGGTTGAGCGGCGCGGTCATTGCCAGCATTCGCAGAAGAACTGCTATGACCAGTATGATCCAAAGCGCGCCCCATCCGCCGGGATGGCGCATCACCGCGGCGACTGCGGCAAAATAGACGACGCCGTGCAAGAGCCAGGCGGCCGCGAAGTCGCCGCGTTGGCCGTGCTCCACGAAGACGGCCGCTTGCGCGGTCATCAACGCCAGCAAGAATGCCGCCGCAAGCAGCATCGGCCGGCCGTTTTCCGTTTCAAGGGGGGCAGCGATCGGTTCCCTCATTGCGCTTTGACTGATCGTATTTAACCTTCATGCTGAATAGCTGCTCAGGCGGGATGCGACGACGCAACTCTTGTTGAACGCTTGCGGATGATCATATGATCTGTTGCGCTGCAGCATTCGGCGCCGGAGAATTTCTCGTTCGCGAGCTGCAAGCGAGGTTCAGTCATCTGGCGTTCATCTTGGTTGGAAGAAAACTCGGCACTCGCCATATCATGATGGAAGGTTTGATGAACCGGTCCAGACGGCGGAGTTATACTTCACCCGTTCAAGCCGCAAAGGTCGCAGACGTTTGTCATGGTGCTGACCCATTCCTGGGGCAATGAAACCAATAGGGCGGTTGTGGCGTTTAATCGACGCGGCAAGGACAGCCACCTCTTTGGTCGTGAATGATAAATGACTGAAAAGGTTGGGATGTTTCCGTACATCCGTTGGAGATGAGAATGAGATCGAATGCGGTCGAATCCGCGGTTCTAGATATCGACTGGGCGGCTCAAACCGTCCTGCCGATTGAATTTCGCGGCCGTGAGCTACAACTTGAAGCACGCGCATATCAGGGTAAGGATCCGCATGATCAGGCCATGGCACTGATTAATCGGGCCACCAACGGGCAAAGCTCCGTGACACCCATCGTACGGGTTCACTCCGGCTGCGTAACGGGCGATATTTTCCATTCGCTGCGCTGCGATTGCTACAAGCAGTTGCAAGCGGCGCTGGAACACATCGTCGACGCGCCGAACGGCATCCTAATCTACCTGCCCTCGCACGAGGGCCGGGGTATCGGGCTTGTAAATAAGATCCGTGCTTACGCGCTGCAGGACAAGGGTGTCGACACAGTCGATGCCAACGTGCAGATCGGCTCCCCGATTGACGCTCGCGATTACACGCTGGCTGCCGACATCCTATTTGACCTCGGCTTTCCCGAGATCAAGCTTCTGACCAATAACCCAGCGAAGATCGAAGCTCTGCGGGCCCGTGGCATCAAGGTGGTCGAGCAGGTTTCGGTGGTTACCGAGCCCTGCGACCATAACAGGCGCTATCTCGAGACCAAGCGCCACCGCATGGCCCACAAGCTCTGAGGCTGGGCTGGTCGCGATTCTCGCACTGACACGAACAATGGCCGCCGCATCGCAAGATCGGCGGCCTTTTCATTGCAGTAAACGCTCCGTTCAATCATGGGCCGGCAATGCAATGAACGAATCATGAGCGCGGATGCGGTTGCCTGTCCGAACCGATAGCGGGCGCTCAATCCCTCTGAGTTCGCGCTGGGCTTCAAGGTCGATCACATTGCCCACGTCCTGCGAGAGAGTGGCAATGATCTCCGCAATCACTTCCGCAGTCAGGTAGGCGCACGCCAGGGCATGAATCGCGGCGGTCATGGGGTTCGTCCGGTCGTCCCAATGCACGATTTCCCGTTGGCCGGGAAGTTGCCAGCCTTCGCATTCCCAAAGCTGCCGCCCGGAATTGTCCCATGCCAGTTTGAGCACGACATTCGCCCGAATAACCGGCCGCGCCACTGTGCCCGCCCCAATCGATGCCTTGACATAGAGTGCGAGGTTGTACTTACGCCGAAATGCCATGAAATAATTTGGTGCCGCCCGTTGCCGAAACTGAAAAGCGCGCAGCCGAGCGGCCACATGCATGAACTTCGTCAGACGATAGCCGACAATAGAGCATCCTGAAATGTGCAGCGCTGAGAGTGGTTTCCTCAAGCTTAGCATTTCCGGTCGAAACCGTCGCATTCCGTGTACGCGCATCAAGCGTGCCGGCGGATCAGCCCCGCGCAAGTCTTCTTGGTCAATAATCGGCGAATTCGCGTTCTGGCGGGCAGGGCTGGAATTTTACCGAATCGGGGATGTCATGAGCGAGGCAGGCGTAAAAAGAGCGATTGTCCCGGTCTTTCCGACGGACGCTCAAGTCGATGCCGAATTGGAAGGCAAGCCTGATCGTCGCCTCGCACCCCGGCGCCGCGTCCTTAAGGGCGCTCAAGCTGTATTCATGAATGGCCATTGCTCGATCCCCTGTATGGTGCGCGACATTTCCACATCGGGTGCCCGTATCAAGTCAAAGCACAGCGCCAGCATTCCAGACCAGTTTGAGCTGGTTGTCGAACTGGATGGCATAAAGGTGAAGTGCGAAGCTGTCTGGCGGAAAAACGCTGAGATAGGAGTTCGGTTTCTCGCGCCTCCCTCGAATCATGAGCCCAAACGCCGGCAGGTCGTAACGGCGGTCGTCTTTGAGGAGAAGCCGACGCTGCGCCGAAGAAAATAACGCGGTGCCCTCGAACGGGCCTTGGCTGCTTAGGGCGAATGCTCCCCCTCACTCCACCGGCGTCGGCTCGGAAAAGCCGCCTTCTTTCACCATCCGCGAGAACAGTCCGCCCGCGGCCACCAGTGCGTTGAACCGCCCGCGCTCGACAATGCGGCCCTTGTCCATGACGAGGATCTCGTCGGCATCCGTCACGGTCGAGAGCCGGTGCGCGATGACAAAGGTGGTGCGCCCCTTGCGCAGCTGATCGAGCGCCCGCTTGATGCGCGCTTCTGTTTCCGAATCGAGTGCGCTGGTGGCTTCGTCGAGGATCAGGATCGGCGCATCTTTCAGGATCGCGCGCGCGATCGCGATCCGCTGGCGCTCGCCGCCCGATAGAAACCCCCCTCGCTCGCCGATGACGAAGTCGTAGCCGCCGGGCTTGTCCATGATGAAGGCGTGCGCCTGCGCGAGGCGTGCGGCTTCGGCAACTTCCTCGGCGCTGGCTTCCGGCCTGCCGATGCGGATGTTCTCGCCGATCGACCTGTTGAACAGCCCCGCGTCCTGGAACACCACCGAGATGGCGTGGCGCAGCGAGGCCAGGGTCAGCCCTGCGATGTCCTCGCCGTCGATCGCGATGCGGCCCTGGTCGGGCGCCCGCAGCCTTTGTAGAAGCGCAAGGGTCGTCGTCTTTCCCGATCCTGTCGGGCCGACAATGGCGACCGTCCGTCCGGCGTCGGCCTCGAACGACAGCCCGAATACGCCCTGCTCGCTACCAGCAAAGCGGAACGTCACGTTTTCATAGGAGACCCGGCCCCCGGGTCTTCCCAACGCTTTGGCATCGGGCGCATCCATGATGGCCGCGCGCTCATCGACGAGCGCGAAATAGTTGTCGAGCGCGGGAGCAGCCTGCTGCACGCGTACGGAAAACGAGGAGAGCTGGTCGAGCTTGCCGATCAGGACGTTGGCGAGCGCCACGAACGATACGATCTCGCCGATCGACACTTCGCCATGCGCCGCCAGTACCGACCCGACCGCGAAGATAGCCACCATGGCGAGCGAAGCCGCCGCCCTCTGCAGAACGGTCAGGATCCCCCACCAGGTCAGCACTGGATACTGTGCGTTCAGCAACTGGCCGGTCATGCCGCGCAACGCGTCGGCTTCCGCGGCCAGCCGCGTGAAACTCTGTACCACCGTAACATTACTGATGACGTCGCCGACACGGCCGCTGACCCCGTACCTGTGCTCCTCCGCCTTGCGCTGACCAGTGTGGGTTTTCGAGATGACGTGCAGGTTGAGTACCGTGTAGCAGATCGCCAGCACGGCGAGGATCGACGCCATCCGCCAATCGATCAACAGGGCCACGGGCACCAGAAGAACGATTGTAACAAGTGCGGTCAGCTGTTCGCGCAGCGCGCCAAGCCAAATCCAGAACAGTTCGTCCGTACCGCGCAGGACAGCACCGACGACCGCACCCGAGCCGCGCTTGGCGTGATAGCTGAGCGGCAGGGTGATCGCCTGCTCGAACGCGTCGGCAAGGGCTGCGAGCCGCCTTCGGTGGGCCAGCCTGTCGGCAAACACGGCGACGACGACGCCGGCCAGGATGCCAAGAAACCCGATCGCCGCCCACATTGCGATCAACCAGCCGGCCGATTCCCCGCGCGCTACCGCATCGACGACCCAGCCGAACAGCACCGGTTCACTCAATTGCACCCCGGCGATAACCAGACTTGAGCCGGCCAGTGCCGACGCCAGCCCTCGTTCGCTGCCCAGCATGGAGACGGCGCGCAGATAGGTCCTGCCGAGGTGAAGCGGGCGGCTGATGGGTTCGCTCAAGGTTGTGCCGTTCCAGAGTTAAGACGGGTGCGGAGTTGATCGATGGCCCCCGCAATGGGGGCGAACGTGAACCGAACCGTGTGGCGTCCAGGTGGCACGCGAACCGCACGGAACATGAAATTGGCCCGCTCGACCGCGGCAAGTTGACCATCGACGCTTGCAACCCACCAGGGATGCCAGACGTCGTTCAAGACGACGTACCCCCCCGGCCCGTCGGCTTCAATGACCACCTCCGTGTTTGCGTAACTGACAATCATCGCGCTTCTGGGCGGACCCGGTAGCGTTGGCGGGTGCATCGGCCACGCTCTCACGGTTCCTGGCTTGTGCAGAAGAACCGTGCGGCGAAACTCGAGCCCCGAGAGATGAAATCCAAGGTCGGCGGAATTGGCGACCAACGCCGGCCATTTTTCGAAATCATCGAAATACGCTTCGCTCGCATAGAGCACCCGCGGCAGCGCGCGCGGATTTTCATAGATGTAGGCGTCTTTGGTCTTTGCAATGAGGATGAGATCCCCGGTCTTCAGGCTCGGATCGATTTTCTCGATTTCGACGCCGGCTGCGATGTAGCGAAGCCCGAGCCAATCGGCCATCTTGGATTTGTAGGACGCCATGAGGCTGGAGAAGCGGCGGCTGTCGGTGCCCCCGGATGTGTCCCCCGCACCGGTCGCCTCTTCGTATATTTTCAGGCGCAGCGGATTGTAGCCGAGAGTGTTGTCGAGTTCGTGCGTCATGCTGGCGTTTGGCCAGTGAAACCCGAGCCCGATCAGTTCGACTCGGTCGCGCCGTGTCCGGCTGACAGCCTCGGCGACGCGCCGCTTGATCTCGCGGATCGTTTCGTTTTCCGTATCCGCGCGCAGCACGTCGTAGGTCTCCGGCGGCAGCGCGTTGGACGTATTGGGACCGTTTGTGACGGCAACATCGCTAAATGCGAATACGGTGAGAAGGGCGGGCGCGAGGATCGGACGGATTGGCTGCAGCCAGCGCGCAACGATAATCGCGCCGAAGGCACTGCCCGTGAGTGCGGCGGACATGGCGAGCGGCCGGGCGGCTGCTTCGAGACGGTCGAAATGCCATGCGAGCCCGCCTCCCGCAGCGAACACCCCCGCGACAATGCACCCGACGATTATCCAAGGCAGCCGCGGCATGCTGATGAGTTCCCCCCTCAGCACGCGGTGTGCTGCATAGCCGGACAGGACGGCTGCCAGGAAAGCGATCACCGGCACGCCGTCGGCGGGCCGCCGGAAAAAGTCGACGCCCGGCAGGAGATGATAGAATGCCGAAAATGCGGGCGTGTACCAGCCCAGAGCGAACAAGAGCGTGACGATCAACGCGCCCGTGAAGAAGTTGATCTCGCGGCGAAAGGCTTCCCCGCTGATGAAACACCAGACGAGCAGCAGAAAGGCGACCGCGCCAGCATAAAGAACGCCGACGTTCTGCGCGATGAATAGCCCCGTTCCCTGCCAGGTGAAACTGGGCGGGCCCCAGTAGTTGCGCATTTCGCCCGATGCGCCATAAAGATCCGGCAGCAGCCAAGTCAGCAGCAGCGCGGGATGCAGCGAACCAGCCCCCGCCCCCTCGAACGTGATCTGTGGCCGGTTTGAGATTTCCGCCGTCAGTACCGTCATCGCCAGCGGCAGGAAAATCAGGGCCGCTCCGGCAATCCCACCGGCACCGAGCGGCAGAAGCGACCTCCGGAAGCGCTGTTCCCCCTGGCCTTCGAACCAATTCCAGACGACGTAACCGATCAGCAGGTAGACACCGATAAGCCCGATCTGATCGCGGCCGAGCACCATGCACGCGGCAACCGCGCCAGCGCCCAGGCCGTAGCCCCACGATCCTCGCCGCAAAGCTCGATCGAGCAGCACCAGCGCGATCGCCAGATAGACGAGGCTCGCCAGCTGGCCGGTGTGCTGCAGTCTCCAGGCCGTCGGGCCGAACGAGAAGGCAAAAGCAGCGATCAGCCCCCCGCCGGGGTGCCAGTCCCGGTCTCGGAACCAGGTCATGACGGCGAGGCCTCCGGCTGCAACCAGGAAGATTGAGAGCATGTCCGCCGCCCATGGACTTGGCGCCCTGTTGAGCAGGGCCAGGAGAAAGAACGGCGGGGAAAAAATCAGGGACTGCGGATCCGCGACCTGCGGATGCCCGGAAAAAATGTAAGGGTTCCAGAACGGACTGTCGCCGCGCGCCAGCGATCCGGCGAGGAATTGCAGTTGCGGCAGCCAGTGCGCCTTGGCATCCCATGGAATCGACACCGAGCCTGCAATCCACGGCCAGTAGAATACCAGGGTACAGCCCAAATAGACGAGCACCGCCGCAATCCAGGGAATATCGGCTTCGCTGCGATTATGATTGTCTTCGAAGCGAGCCGTCACAAAGATCTCCTGAATAGTGGGCATACGCTCTTACCATTGCTTCCGTGAGTTCGCACGTCGGCGTCTGTGGAATCGTCAAGGCAAGCTCAGATTGCGACGGGAAACCGCACGCCATGACTTGATCGCGCCCCCCTCGCTGCAATAGGGATGGCCAGCAACAAACGGACTCGCGGCGAATCAGCCGCGAAATCCCGGTCGATCGACCGATATTTAGCTAGGAGCGCTCCCCATGCTGCCGAAACCGCGTGCCGACCTGAAACCCAACACGGCCGATTTCGAGCGCTTATCCCAGGTCAAGCCGACGGGATTCCGGGAATATGACGCGCGCTGGCTTTTCCCCGAAGAAATTAACCTTATGGGGCTAAACGCCGTCGGGCTGGGGCTCGCCAGGCTTTTCGAGAACCGCGGCATCAGGAAGCGCATCGTCGTCGGCCATGACTACCGCTCGTACTCGGCACAGGTAAAACAGGCCCTCATGACCGGATTGCTCGCCGGCGGCTGCGAAGTCCACGACATCGGCCTGGCACTTTCGCCTATGGCCTACTACGCCCAGTTCGACCTCGACGTTGAGGGCGTCGCGATGGTGACGGCGAGTCATAACGACAACGGCTGGACCGGCATCAAGATGGGCCTCGGCCGCCCGCTGACGCTTGGTCCCGACGAGATGAGCGAACTGAAGGAGATCGTCCTGTCAGGCGATTACAAAATGATCGGCGGCGGCAAATATATCTTCGTGCCTGACATGGCCGAGCGCTATATCGCGCAGTTGATCGATCGCCCCAAGCTGAATCGCCGGCTCAAGGTCGTCGCCGCATGCGGCAACGGGACTGCTGGCGCGTTTGCTCCCCAGGTTCTTCAGGCCGTCGGCTGCGAGGTAATCCCGCTCGACGTGGAACTCGATTATTCTTTTCCGCGCTACAACCCGAACCCCGAAGACTTGAAAATGCTGCACGCCATCGCCGATGCGGTAAAAGAGCATGGTGCCGACGTTGGCCTCGGCTTCGACGGCGACGGCGACCGCTGCGGCGTCGTCGACGACACCGGTGACGAAATATTCGCCGACAAGGTTGGCGTCATGCTTGCCCGCGATATTTCCTCCCTGCACGAGAACGCCAAGTTCGTTGTTGACGTAAAATCGACCGGCCTCTTCACCACCGACCCGGTGCTGGTCGAAAACGGCGCCACGACGACCTACTGGAAGACCGGCCACTCCTACATCAAGCGCTTCAGCCATGAAACCGGTGCGCTTGTCGGGTTCGAGAAATCCGGCCACTTCTTCTTCAATCCGCCTCTTGGCCGCGGCTACGACGACGGCCTCGTAGCGGCACTCGCGATCTGCGACATGCTCGACCGCAATCCCGATAAGTCGATGGCCGACCTCAAGAACGCGCTGCCGAAGACTTGGCAGTCGCCGACCATGAGCCCGAAGTGCGGCGACGAAGTCAAATACGGCGTCGTCGAGCGCATCATCGACATCTATAAGCGGCGTACAGAGGCAGGCGAAAAGATCGCCGGCCAGAACGTGCGCGAGCTGATTACGGTCAACGGCGTCCGCGTCATGCTCGAAGACGGCACGTGGGGCTTGGTCCGGGCATCCTCCAACAAGCCCGAACTCGTCATCGTCGTCGAAAGCCCGACGTCGGAAGCCAACATGCGCGCGATATTCGAGGACATCGACGGCTTGCTTTCACAGCAGCCGGAGGTCGGCGCGTACAATCAGAAGATCTGAGGGAAATTCGCCGCTTTCGATCCTTGAACCTGCAATGCGAGTTGCCTGGTCATGCTCGGCCCAAGCTTGGGCATTGCCCCCGTGTCGCGAATGGCCTCAGGAACAAGACAAGATCCTCGTCGATCGCCTTACCCAACGAGGCTGGAAAAACGCACAGATAGGGCGCTGATCCCGATGGACAGCCCAATGCAGCGCAGCAATCGCCGTACTTATTCCGCAGCTTCGAGGAAGGCGTTGACGGAGGCTTCGCTTGGCGCCTCGTTAAGCATGCCGAGTGCGTGCATGTAGACTTCAAGGATGCCTTCTTCTTCCTGGCGCTCGACGTCGGACTTCTTACGCAGCTGGATGATCTTGCGCATCGCCTTGGTGTCGAAGCCGATCGCTTTGGCTTCCGCGAACTTGTCCTTGATGTCGGAAGCGATGGCCTTCTTTTCCTCTTCGAGCCGCTCGATCTGTTCGATGTACTGACGAAGCTGCGCCTGCGTCGAGGCCTGGAGCGTGGTCATGGGCCACCCTTTTCTTTACGTGTTGGGAACTGATTTTTTCTTGGAAACGCAAAACGCGATGGATCAGGCAAGGGCCGCGCACGCGCCACGAGCCCAGCCGGAACGCCGAAGATTGCCTTCTCTCCGGTGCTCACCGGTCATGAGGCTAGCTGCGCCAAGTAAGCGCTTCAAGGCGTTAGCGGCTTTCTTCCAGACCTTTATTTCTTATCCCTGACAAAAAAGCGCTTGCACTGTGGCCTTGCCCGAAACCGCCCCACGGCTTATTCAGCTTGTGTTCAAAAGAAAGCCCGCACTTTCCAGAACGCCACAATTGGTACAACAATCCGCCATACAGCGCCGCTGACGCGGCACGATCAAGGAAAGACGAGGGGCGACTGGTCATGAAAGAGAAGAGCACCATCGCGCTGGTCGATGACGAGCGCAATATCCTGAATTCGCTTCGCATGGCGCTGGAGGCCGAAGGCTTCAAGGTGCGCACCTACTCTGACGGGGCCGCCGCACTGGAGGCCTTGACCGAGGAGCCCGTCGATCTCGGCATCTTCGATATCAAGATGCCGCGCATGGACGGGATGGAACTGTTGCGCCGCGTGCGCCAGATTTCCGACATGCCGGTAATCTTCCTGACGTCGAAGGACGAGGAAATCGACGAGTTGTTCGGCCTCAAGATGGGCGCCGACGACTATATAGCAAAACCGTTCTCCCAGCGCCTCGTCGTCGAGCGCGTCAAGGCAGTCCTGCGCCGCGCCGGTGCGCGTGAACCCGGTGCCGTTCCAACCGAAGCCGCCAAGGTTCTCGAGCGCGGCATGCTGAAGCTGGACCCTGAGCGCCACACCTGCCACTGGGACGAAAAGCCGGTGACCCTGACCGTAACGGAGTTTCTCATCCTGCAGGCGCTGGCGGCGCGTCCGGGCGTGGTTAAGACGCGCGACGCGCTGATGGACGCGGCCTATGACGATCAGGTTTACGTCGACGACCGCACCATTGACAGCCACATCAAGCGGCTGCGCAAGAAGTTCAAGCAGGTCGACGACAACTTCGATGTCATCGAGACGCTTTACGGCGTCGGCTACCGGTTCAAGGAAGCCTGAGGCCGGCGTGTGGGCACTAAAGACACACACCGGCTTGCCGCGTGTTGGGCAGTAAAGACACGCACCGGCTTGCCGACTGTTGGTCTATTAGCGCCTTAAAAAGAGCGAGGCGACATGGCGCTCGACAGCGAACGCTACCCCGGCGGTGGGTCGAGGCTTCTCGGCTTGCGCGATGCCGCGTGGCGGTCCTTGATCACTGCCGGCACCAAGGCGCAGGCGCTAGGCTCGCAAGCCTTCTCCCGCCTCGGCCTCGAAAAAATCCCGGTACCCGAACCTGTTCGCCGTTACGCCGGCAAGTTTGGTCGCGGCGGGGTTTGGCGCGAGGCATGCCTGGCATGGTTCTATCGCCAGCCGCTGGTGCGCTTCATTTCCGCAAGCCTGGCTCGGCGCATCCTCGCCTCCAACCTCATCGGCTTCCTGATCCTGTTCATCGGAATTCTCTACCTCAGCCTTGATTCGAGCTGGATTATCGCTGCCAAGCGCGACGCGTTGCGCACGCAGGGCCAGATCATAGCCGCCGCGATTGCCGGCAACGCGATGGTCAAGCGCGGAGAAATCCTCGTCGATACTGACAGGCTACCAACGAAGCAAAATGCGCGCATCCCGTTCCGCGACGACGGCTTTGCCGCTCTACAGCTCTCGATCCGTCCAGAGAAGGTGGCACCGATCTTTCGCCGTCTCATTGAGCCGACGAACACGCGCGCTCGCATCTATGACCGCAAGGGCAACCTCGTGGTCGATTCCAGCGATCTCCTGCGCCGCGGTCAATTCCGTGCCCGGTTCATCAAGGACCGTGCGGGAGACAAAGCCGACAAGACGGCGACTGGCGCATCCCGGCCGTCGGCAGGCACAGCTAACGACAACGACAACACGGCAGCCCGCGAGAAAGAGGAGCGGCCGAACACAAAGGATTTCTGGACCAGGCTCCAGCACTTGCTGATCGGCAAGGAGGTTCAGGTCTACAAGGAGATTGGCAACGCCAACGGCCAAGCCTATCCAGAGGTGCGCGAAGCACTCAACGGGGAGGATGCCGCGATGCTGCTGCTCAACAAGAAGGGTGAGCAGATCGTCTCCGTCGCCGTCCCCATCACGCGCTTCAAAAAAGTAATTGGCGTACTGCTGTTGTCGACGCTGCCGGGGGATATCGACACGGTCCTCTCGGAATCGCGCAGCGACCTGTGGCCACTGGCGTTCGTCGCCGGGCTCGCTAGCATTGTCATGGGCCTGTTCCTGGCGCGCACGGTCGCCGGCCCGATGCAGCGGCTTTCCGCCACCGCCGAGCACGTCAGCCGCGACATCACCGCCCGCACGACGCTGCCAGACTATTCCGATCGCGCAGACGAGGTTGGGCAGATGGCGCAGGCCTTCTCGGCCATGACGAAATCGCTCTACGAGCGCATCGAGGCCAGTGAGAAATTCGCAGCCGACGTTGCTCACGAGCTCAAGAACCCGTTGACGGCTGCGAGTTCCATGGCCCAGTCGCTGGAATACGCGCGCACCGAAGAGGACCGCCAACAGGTCGTCCACCAGATCCAGCAAGAACTGAAACGCCTTAACCGGCTCATCAGCGACGTCTCGCGTGCCTCGATGCTGAACGCGCAGTTGCAGCGCGAGACGCCCAAGCCCGTGGAACTTGAGACCGTGATCCGTGACGTGGTTTCGATTTTTGCGGAAAAGTCCGAAGGTAGCGGGAATCGGATCGAGTACCAGCTTAAGGGCAATCCCTCCGACTTTGTCGTCGCAGGCAACGACGGCCGTCTCGGTCAGGTGCTGACGAACCTCATCGACAACGCACTGTCGTTTTCTCCCGAAGGCGGCCGCGTCGCCATCAACGCCAGGATCGAGGGAGGTGATGCTGTCATCTCGGTCGAGGATGAGGGGCCGGGCATCCAGGACGATAAGCTCGACACGATCTTCTCGCGTTTTTACACTTACCGCCCTACGGAATTCTCAAGCCGCGGTAACAATTCCGGCCTCGGTCTCAGCATCTCGCGCGAGATCATTCAATCCCATGGCGGACGCATCTGGGCGGAAAACCGTTACGGATCCAAAGGCCGCGACGAGGCTCCGATCGGTTCCCGTTTCACCGTCTGCCTCCCGTTGATACATCGCCCACAAACTCGTCAGGCTCGCCAGAGCCGTCTGAGCCGGGTATCGTGAAGAACACGGCCCGCCTCAGCGGCTATCTGGGCGGGCTCCCAGGGTCCGCTCACCCTGCATTTGCGCAACTACTGGAGGCCGCAATCCGTGACCGTTGAACTCCCCGCGCGCATTCACGCAACGACCATTGCGCTGGCCGGCGCCGCCGCTGTCATTCGGGGGGCGTCAGGCGCGGGCAAATCCGATCTCGCGCTGCGGTGCCTGATGATGGCGCCTAACGCGTTGGTTTCATGCGGCGCGGAATTCGTCTCCGACGACTACACCGAATTATTCCTTCAAGATAACGCTGTTTTCGCAAGGCCCCCCGCCGAGATCGCCAATCTGCTGGAGGTGCGCGGGCTCGGCATCGTCGAGATCAAGGCCGTCGCCAGCGCCAGGGTGACTCTTGTCGTCGACCTTGCCGAGGCCTCGTCCATCGAAAGAATGCCCGGGCAGGCGATGCAGGTCGGCGTGGCTGGCCGCACCTTTCCAGCGCTGCGCTTACACGCTGCAGAATCCTCCGCTCCCGCGAAGCTCCTGCTTGCGCTTGATTTCGTCCGCCGGCATGGTCGCTTGCCGACAATCGAATAGCAAAGCGAGGTGCGGGGCTCGCAAAAAAGGGACAGCGCGCCTGCAAATTGCCTTGAAGCATGCCAGGACACTTGCCAAATCATAGGGCGTCGGTTTTCGATAGGACCCAGATTTGCGAGTGGCCTGAACTAGATCCGGGCTGACGCTTGGCAATCAGGTGTCGGTGTAGGAAAACGAGTGGGCATGGGACGCCGCTGCAATGAAACGGTACCGCTAGTGTTCCGGTTCTGACATTTGCTTGCCATCGCATGCGGGTTACGAGCAAATGTCAGAACCGTAAGGAACACTAACAACTCTATGATTCTAGTGTAGCTTTTGCACCTGACGTTTGGTTTCGAGTCAGCCGCAAGCGGGTACCAAACGTCGGGTGCGCTACACTAGGACCGTACCGGAATAGGATCACGCCGTCATGATCGGACTTGTCATCGTCGCTCACGACGGACTTGCTGACGCGTTCAGGTCGGCACTTGAGCATATCGTCGGGCCGCAGCGGCAGCTGGCAACGGTCGCCATCCGCGCTGACGACGACATGATCGATCGCCGTCAGGCGATTCTCGACGCCATTGCAGAAACCGACAAGGGCAAGGGCGCGATTCTGCTGACCGACATGTTCGGCGGCACGCCCTCCAATCTTGCGATTTCAGTGATCGACGAGGCAAATGTCGAGGTTCTGGCAGGCATCAACCTCCCAATTCTCGTCAAGCTTGCCAGCATCCGCCAGGAGATGAGCCTGAAGGACTCGGTTGCTACGGCGGCCGAAGCCGGGCGCAAGTACATCAAGGTTGCCAGCGAAGAGCTTTCCGGCGACGGCTAAGCTGGGCAACTAGACTGAACGCCGCTGCGATCTCTATTTCTCCCGCAATCGACAACCAGCCCGATTTACACACCGCTTCATGCCAGAACTCAACGATAGCCAGCACCCCGAAGCCATAGTCACGATCCGCAATCGCAAGGGGCTGCATGCCAGGGCGTCTGCGCAGTTCGTAAAGTGCGCTGAGCGCTTCACAGCAGACATCAGCGTCACCCGCGATGGACAGACCGTAATCGGTACGTCAATCCTCGGCTTGATGATGCTTGCCGCGGGACCCGGCGTCACGTTGCACATTTTGGCCAAGGGGCCGGAAGGTCCCGAAGCCATAGAAGCTCTGGTTGCCCTCGTCGACAACGGTTTCGGTGAAGACTTCTGCGAAGAAGGCTGAGCAGCTATTTCGACAGGCGCAGATCCGAAATCTTCAGTGCGATATTGCGGAACGATTGCTTTAGCTCGGCTGCATTGTTGGCGAGGAACACATGGTCCTGCGAGGTGGCGCACTGCGACAGCGTCTCTTCCGAACCGCCGCCTTCTGCAAGCTGGAACCCGACGGAGTAGATCGTGATGCCTTTGGCTTTCATGCCCGCGCACATCGCGCGCGCCTGACTGGCTGAAGCGCCATTCGATGATTCGCAGTTCCCCTTGCTGTAGTTGCTTCCGTTGGCATACTTGTCGCGCACGCCAGTATCGCAATACTGCATGTTGTACTCACCGTCGGTCATCAGCACGGCGATCTTTTGCAACAGCGGGCGCCCGGAACTCGAAACCTGGGACACCAGCGAGTACGACTGCGGACTGCTGGCCGCCGGCAGGACATTGCCCCAGTCCGGCGACAACATGTACCAGGCCCACGCGGTTCCCAGATGACCGGCCGTCGCGCCCGCGGCTTTCAGGCCGTCGATTTTTGCGTTGAGCAGCGACTTGTCGCTCGTCAACGGCACGACGGCGTTCTGGCTGTCCGGCTGGCAAAGACCATCGAGGGTGTAGACAGCGGTCAGGCGGTCGGAGTCTGTCGGCGCGGCATCGGAATAGGCGTTGGATCCGATGCGCTCTGCTGCGCACGTCGAAGCTCTGGTCCACCACACGCTACCGCCGGATGCGTTCTGCAACTTCAGGCTGACCGGGCCGGGATGCAAGATGGATGTATCGAGCGTCCCGAAATTCACTGCCGCCGAGAACGGCACCAGCGCCACGCGGGAAGAATAGCTTCCCTGGCTGTCCCAGACGACGATGTTGACGAGATCCTTGGCCGCTTCCTTCATGGCACTAATTTTCTCGCCGCTCGTGCAGCTGGATGTGCCGCTGTTGCACATCGAACCAGTGACATCGAGCATCAGCGAGACTTCGAGGCTGAACTCGGCGTTGCCGTTCACCGAGAGGACCGCCTTGGAATATTCGGAACCGGCGAGCTTCAGCAGCGGCAGGGAGTTGATTCCGGCAAGCTTCAGGAACGTGGTATCGAGAAGGGCTGTGCCTTCCGCGGTGATGGCGGTGCCATCCTCCTCGACCTTGAAACTGATCGTATCTTGCGCAAGCGCCGGCCGGTCGAGCACGTTGGCTTCATAATAGCTCTGCGCCAGGGCGACCGCGGCAGCGCCATCGAGGCCGTTGACCTGAAGGTTGCGCGCGCCTGCTAGAACGGCAGAGTCAACTGCGCTGATCGTTTCGGTGCGTGCGTGCAGCCACCGCGCCATGTCGACGGAAGCGCCAATGACCAGCAGCAGGACCAGTGACATTAGCCCAAAAAGGATCGTGACGCTGCCCTCGCGGTGATCAGCGAATGCCCGCCTCCCAGCTGTCGAAGGTACTGGCATGTTGCACGAAGTAATACGCATTGCACCAAATCCGATACTGGAGGTCTGTAGTCAGAAAAATTACGCAGCAATAAATTTACGGGATGTGAAGGCCGGAAAGTCGAGCAGATTTCAGATAAAAAATGCCTCAAACAGGCGGGAAAAGTTGAATAAAATTGATACCTAATCACGAGCCGCATACCGGAATGCAGCGGCATCCATCCCAGGGCAGCGACATAAAGACTTGTTTATATGTTATTGCGGTTGTGTCCGTAGACAGCTATACGACGGGGAGAACTCTGCGCCCCGCGCGAGCGAGGCGCGCGATTGCCAGCAAATACCCCGACGGCGGCCACCGTGACGCGCCGGCTGCGGGATCTATTCGAGTCGAACGTTCGCACCTGGGACACCGCCGCGTGCCGGTAAGTAGGGTTGCAACCAAAAAAGGATGAACAGCATATGGCTGCCAATGACTATGTGATTGCCGACATCAAGCTTGCCGATTTTGGCCGCAAGGAAATCCGCCTCGCCGAAGGTGAAATGCCCGGCCTGATGGCTACGCGCGAAGAATACGGCGCCGCCCAGCCGCTGAAGGGCGCACGCATCGCCGGCTCCCTTCACATGACCATTCAGACCGCGGTCCTGATCGAAACACTCACCGCGCTGGGCGCCGATGTCCGCTGGGCCTCCTGCAACATCTACTCGACCCAGGATCACGCCGCCGCCGCGATTGCCGCAACCGGGGTGCCCGTGTTCGCGGTAAAGGGCGAATCGCTGAAGGATTACTGGGAGTATACCCGCAAGATTCTCGAGTGGAGCGACGGCGGCACGCCCAACCTCATCCTCGACGACGGCGGCGATGCCACCATGCTGGTCCACCTTGGTCTTCGCGCTGAGAAAGGTGACACCGCGTTCCTCGACAAGCCGGGCTCGGAAGAAGAAGAGATTTTGTTCGCTCTCATCCGCCGCACGATTGGCGAGAAGTCCGGCTGGTTTGCAGAACTCGCCAAGAACATCCGTGGCGTTTCCGAGGAAACGACCACCGGCGTCAACCGCCTGTACCAGCTCGCCAAGCAGGGCAAGCTCCTGTTCCCGGCAATCAACGTCAACGACTCGGTGACCAAATCGAAGTTCGACAACCTCTATGGCTGCCGTGAATCGCTGGTCGACGGCATCCGCCGCGGCACCGATATCATGATGTCGGGCAAGGTCGCGATGGTTGCCGGCTTTGGCGACGTCGGCAAGGGTTCGGCCGCTTCGCTCAAAAACGCCGGCTGCCGCGTCATGGTTTCCGAGATCGATCCGATCTGCGCGCTGCAGGCCGCCATGGAAGGCTATGAAGTCGTCACCATGGAACAGGCCGTTCCCCAGGCCGACATCTTCTGCACGGCCACCGGCAACAAGGACATCATCACCATCGACCATATGCGTGGGATGAAGGATGGCGCGATCGTCTGCAACATCGGTCACTTCGACAACGAGATCGACGTTGCAGGCCTCAAGAACATGAAGTGGGACAACATCAAGCCGCAGGTCGACCAGATCGAGTTCCCGGACGGCAAGAAGATCGTACTCCTGTCCGAGGGCCGCCTCGTCAACCTCGGCAACGCGATGGGTCACCCCTCGTTCGTGATGTCGGCATCCTTCACCAACCAAACGCTCGCCCAGATCGAGCTTTGGACCAAGCGCGACGCCGGCGTTTACGAGAACCAAGTCTACACGCTGCCCAAGCACCTTGACGAAAAGGTTGCGCGTCTGCACCTCATGAAGATCGGCGTGACGCTGACCGAGATGTCTGAAGAACAGGCCGATTACATCGGCGTTCCGAAAGCCGGCCCCTTCAAGCCCGACCATTACCGCTACTGACACGCGGCACGATGACTTGCGACGGGGTGGCGTGAAGCGATTCGCCGCCTCGTCAAGCGGTACCTTTTGAAAATGCCGATCGGCGCCGGGCGAATCCGGCGCCGTTTTGTTGTATTCGGCTGTGATTGTGCTTCGTGCGGGCTGGTCAGCCCGCTCTCCCCCCTCCATAATTTGAGCGATTCGTAAGCCGCATCTCTCCGTCCGCGCCCTTTTGGCAAAGAGCATCGCGTTCCGCGCGGACCCGACCGCAGAAAGGCCAAGGAACCGCGATGCCAACGAAAACCGGTCAGCCCAGATACGGGTCCTCGTATGCCACGACCGGCCGCGAACTCATGCTTTTGCTGGTTGCGAGCCTCGCCTGCGCACTGGTTTTGACCGCAGGCATCGTCAAGGGCCAGGGGAGTACGCTGGCCGGGCTGAGCGTTTCTCAGCTCGCCGTCATCGTTCTCACCACCGTCGGCGGTCTCGTCGCCGCCATGCTCGTCTTCAAGGCTGCCAGCGAAATGCGCCGCCAGGTGCGCGCCGCCCAGGACGAAGCCGCTGCGCTGAAACGGCAGCTCGCGATCGCCGAGGCGGTGATCGGCGGCGAGCCGCAGATTCTCATCTTGTGGGATACGGGTCTGCAACCCCACATCGTCAACAATTCCCTGCGCGAAGTCGCAGGCCTGCCGTGCGAGGATGCAGAGATCGTTTCGTTCTCGAGCTGGCTCGATGCCGGCAGCGCCGCCCGCTTCAAGGAAGCCCTGGACGGCCTTCTACGCGTCGGCCGCCCCTTCAACATGATCCTCAAGACGGCCGCAGGCGCACACGTTGAGACCGACGGCCGTGCATCCGGTGGTCGTGCCGTCCTGCGCATGCGCGACGTCGCCGGCTATAAGCGGGAAATCTCGCGCATCATTGACGGGCACGAGGGCCTGGCGCGTGACATCCGGTCGAGCCGCGCAATCCTCAACGCCCTGCCGATGCCTGTCTGGTTCCGGGACAACGCCACCCGCCTGAGCTGGGTCAATCAAGCCTACATCGCCGCCGTCGAGGCCGAAAATCTCGACCAGGTGATCGAGCGCCAGATTGAACTTCTCGAGCAACGCCAGCGCGAAGAACTCTCCAAAACGCTGCAGACGACGTCGCGCCTCAGACGCCGCATCGGCCTGCTGTCGGGAAACGAGCGTCGCGTCCACAACCTCCTCGCAGTGCGTCTGCAGAATACCGTTGTCGCCGCTGCCATCGACGTCACCGACCTCGAGGTCGCCCAGCACGAGCTCGACCGCCAGTCGGCCGCCTTCGACCGCACGCTCGATCACGTGTCGACAGCGATTGCGGTCTTTAACGCCGAGCAGCGTCTTGTTTTCGCCAACGAGGCTTTTGTCCGGCTTTGGGATCTCGACCAGCAGTGGCTCCGCGGACAGCCCAAGGACACCGAGCTGTTCGACCGGTTGCGCGAACTGGGTCGGCTGCCCGAAGTCGTCAACTACCGCCAGTGGCGCACCACCATCCTCGACTCCAATGAACCGATCGACGAGGGCGACCGCTGGTGGCACCTGCCCGACGGGCGCATCGTCCAGCTCATCGCCGAGCAGCGACCCGACGGCGGCGTCACGCACCTCTATATCGACGAAACCGAGCGGTTGGCGCTGGAAAGCGAATTCAACGCAATGTTGCGCGTCCAAAGCGAAACGATCGACAGCCTCAAGGAAGGCGTCGCGGTGGTCGCTACCGACGGCCGCTTGAAGCTTTTCAACTCCGCGTTCGCCGCCATCTGGTGCATCGACACCGAACGGCTGGCGACCGGGCCCCATATCGACGACATCGTCGACATGGCTCGCCCACTGTTCGACGAGGCCGATGTCTGGTCGCGCCTCAAACAGGCGGCGACCGCGCTGTCCGACCAGCGCGTGCCGATCGAAGGGCAGATGCTGCGCCGCGACTCGAGCGTCGTCGACTTCTCCGTGATGCCGCTGCCCGACGGCGCAACTCTCCTCACATTTGCCGACGTGACCGCTTCGAGGCGTTACGAACGCGCCCTCGTCGAGCGCAACGAAGCTTTGGTAGCCGCCGACCGATTGAAGAACCAGTTCATAGGGCACGTCTCCTACGAGTTGAGAACGCCGCTCACCAACATCATCGGCTTCACCGAACTTCTCGGCAGCCCGCACATGGGCGACTTGAATGAGAAACAGCGCGAATATCTGCGGCACATAGCGTCCTCATCGAATGAACTGCTGTGGATCATCGACGGTATTCTCGACCTCGCCACGATTGACGCGGGCGCTCTCGAGCTTCATCGCGAGGATGTCGACGTCCGCGAAGTCATCAGTTCGGCGATCAGCGCCGTTGAGGATCGCGCCGCCCGCGCCGATCTGACACTAGATGTGGCCATAGCCGACGACGTCACGTTTTTCTCCGCCGACAAGGCCCGCCTCCGTCAGGGGCTCTATAACCTGTTATCGAATGCCGTCGGGTTTTCCAACGAGGGCGGCACGGTTTTCGTGTCCTGCTGGCGCGAAATGGGTCGGATGGTGTTCCGCATCGAGGACACTGGCGTCGGCATACCCCATGAGGACCAGGAGCGGATGTTCGAGCGCTTCGAGAGCAACAGCCGCGGCCTCAAGCACCGAGGCGCAGGTCTCGGGCTGTCCATCGTCAAGAGCCTCGTCGAATTGCACGGCGGCACCATGCGCCTCGTGTCCGCCCCCGGCGCCGGCACCCGCGTCACCGTTTTCCTGCCCGAAAAGGCCCCGGTCGCCGACCATTCGCGAAGTGTTGCGGATATCGAAGGCGAAACCCTCGCCGCCCTGCCTTCTGCGTTGCGCGATACCGGCGCCTGAAGCGCGCGCCACCTTCGATCTTCGAAGAGGGCCGGACACGATGTGCCTTGAGCCTGAGAAGGCGTTGGATGGCCTGCTAGCCGACGACGTTGCTAGAGCATCATCCAACCATACGCGACCGCAAAGAGCGATTGGATGGTCGGATAAAGATGCTCTAACGTTATGATTCTAGAGCAACTTTATCCGATTACGGCGTCACCTTCGGCGATTCCGTCAGATCGGATGTTGCTCTAGTGAGGCGTCGCGCCTTAATTGACCGGCGGTGCGGCGAGGCCGGTGTCAATTTACGCGTGAAAAACGCCTCATTAAGTCATTGATGTTGCTAGTGGCCCTCATGTCGCGCCTAAATCGAACGAGGTTGCGGCTATGATGCGATTTTGGCGCGACGGGCCACTAGTGTAGCGCATCTGACGTTCGGTACCCGCTCGCGGCCGGCCTTCGCAACCGAAAGTTGGATGAAAGATCTGCACTAGAATCAAGGTGTTGCTAGTGTTCCTGGTTCGCACATTTGCTCTGCACCGTGCTGCCGAGGGAAGTGAAGGTCTAAAACCGAACGCTAGCAGCTGGTATTGGCTGAGCCGCTCTAAATGCGAGACCGACGCGACATGGACCACCCACCTCGGCACGTCTTCGAACTCAAGCGGGTCAACGAAGCCCACCTTCGCCGGCTTGCCGAAGAACTGGCATTCCTGTTGCGCGCCGGCGATATCGTCACGCTTACCGGCGATCTTGGCGCCGGAAAAACGACGTTTGCCCGCGCTTTGATCCGTGCGCTCGCCCGCGATTGCGAGCACGAGGTCCCAAGCCCGACCTTCACGCTCCTCCAGACTTACAGGACCGAGCGGCTCGATGTTGCCCACTTCGATCTCTACCGCCTGGCGGCTCCAGAAGAACTCGACGAACTGGGCCTGGATCATGTTCTGCGCACCGGCACCGCGCTTATTGAATGGCCCCAACGCGCCGACGGCCGCCTGCCCGGCGACCTCCTCGATATTGCGCTGAGCGATACCGACGCTAGCGTCCCGCCGCTTGACAAGGAGGATGTCGCAGCCGAAGCCCGAGATGTCGTCGTCACCGGCCGCGGCCTCGCTGCTCAGAAGGCCGAACGCTTGGAAGCCATGCACAATCTCATCTGCGAAGCTGGGTTTGCAGGCGACACCGTCACCGTCACGGCGTTGCCCGGGGATGCGTCCGCTCGAACCTACGCACGCGTGGCCTGGGAGCCTGGCAAGCCCGAAATTACTCAAACCAAACTGCTGATGGATTCGCCCCGGCAGCCAGACGGCCCGATTTTACACGACGGCAAGTCTTACAGTCAGATCGCCAAGCTCGCTGAGGATGTCGTGCCGTTCCTGGCCATCGCCACCGCGTTGCATCGCGCTGGCCTCAGCGTTCCGGAAATTGATTGCGTCGACATCGATCACGGCTTCATGATGATCGAGGATCTGGGTGACCTCGACTACAAGGCAGCCCTTGCCGCCGGTCGCGATCAGAAGGCGCTATGGAGTGATGCAGTCGAAGCGCTATTGATCCTTCGGGATGTTCCCGCCGATCAGCCGCTGCAGTTCTATGACGGCGAGCATCACGAGCTGCCGAAGCTCGACCGCACGATCCTCGAAATCGAAATGGCGTTGGTCCCCGACTGGCTGTGGCCGGCGATTCATGGATCTGCGCCCGATGCCACCCAACGCGCCGCCTATGAGTCGATCTGCTCACCGATCTTCGATGAGATCCTCGATCAGCAGACAGGGTGGATGCTGCGTGATTATCATTCGCCCAACCTGATCCTGCTCGAAGACCGCGAAGGCCCGCAGCGGGTGGGCATCCTCGATTTCCAGGACGCCCTGCAGGGCCCGCCCGCCTACGATCTCGTTTCCCTTCTCCAAGACGCACGCCTCGACGTCCCGGCCGCTCTCGAAGTCGAACTCCTGGCTGGCTATTGCGCGAAGGCTGCGGCCGCCGACACGACCTTCGACGAAGCCCGCTTCCGGCGCACCTACGCGCTGCTTGGCGCACAGCGCGCCACCAAGATCCTTGGGATTTTCACCCGCCTGGCAAAGCGTGATAACAAGCCGCGCTATGTCGCGCACATGCCGCGCATCTGGGGATATCTCGAACGCAACCTCACCCATCCGTCCCTGCAGGACCTCGCCGGGTGGTATGAAGAGCACTTCCCGCTTCACGTTCGCGGATGTTCCCCGGCGGACTGATTGCCACGAGGTAAGCCCCTGCTCGCCCTAATGCGGCGCTGCGAATCAAAGATGTTCCCCCGACCGGCAACATCAGACCCGCAATAATAGGCCCGCAACAACAGGCATAACATCATGAGCGTTGAAATCGAGACCGCGATGGTGCTGGCCGCCGGCCTCGGCAAACGCATGCGTCCCCTCACCGACACAATGCCTAAGCCGATGGTGCCGCTCGCCGGCCGCCCGCTGATCGATCACGTACTCAACCGGCTGGAAGAGGCGGGCATCAAGCGCGCCATCGTCAACGTGCACTACAAGGCCGACATCCTCGAAGCGCATATTTCCGCTCGTACGCGTGCGCGGCGCGGCCCCTTCGTCATCGTCTCGAACGAGCGCGGGCTGCTGCTCGAGACAGGGGGCGGCGTTGCCAAGGCCTTGCCGCTGTTGGGGTCCCGCCCGTTCCTCATCTGCAATTCCGATACGACCTGGGTCGAGCAGGAAACGCGTAACCTTTCGCAACTCAGCGAAGCCTGGAACGAGGAGGTCATGGACGGCCTCCTCCTGCTGGCTCAGAAGGACCGCAGCCTTGGCTACGCTGGCGACGGCGATTTCCACATGGCCGCAGACGGCAAGCTCACCCGCCGCGCCGCCGGAGAAGTGAGCCCACTTGTGTTTGCCGGCGTCTCCATCGCCCACCCGCGCCTCTTCGAGGACGCCCCCAGCGGCGCTTTTTCGCTCAACGTCCTTTGGGACCGCGCCATAAGCGGCGGCCGGCTTCACGGCATCGCCCTCGACGGCTGGTGGATGCACATCGGCACGCCGCCGGCACTTATCGAGGCCGAAAGATTTATTACCAAACTCGACGCGCAGGGGGGGGACCAGAATGCCATCTGACATGCGCGCAAAGATCTACACGGTGCCGACGGGCACGCCGTTTCTGCCCGCGCTCGTGCGCGCGATTCTCAACGGCGACCTGCCGCGCCCGAGGGGGCCGAAGCCAGACGCGCTCGACCTCTCAAGCTTCACCCTGATCCTGCCGACCAGGCGCGCCGAGCGGGCCACTGCCGAAGCCTGCCTTTCGGTCTCCGGCCGAAGCGCGATGCTGTTGCCACGCATTCGCACCATTGCCGGCCCTGACGAAGACAGCCTGTTGATCGGCGCAGCCGCGGCAGCTTCCAGTGTCGGTGCCGGCACCCTGTCCGCTTTGGAATTGCCGCCCGCCATCGACAAGACCGAACGGTTGTTGCTGTTGACCCGCCTGGTGCTGCAATGGTCAACGGCCCTGCGTCGGCCCGCCGGCGGTGCGGACGGTGAGACCAGTGCCGAAGCCGGCGCACGCACGCCCGCTCAGGCCGCCGCCATGGCCCGCGAGCTAGCCGACCTGATGGATCTCGTCGAACGCGAGGGCCGGAGCCTCGACGGCATCGCTTCTCTTGTACCAGACAACCTTTCCGCGCATTGGCAAAAGAGCCTCGACTTTCTCAGGATCATCACCGAGTTCTGGCCTCACGTCCTGGCTGAGCGCGGCTGCCTGTCGCCCTGGGCCCGCCAGAACAAGCTGTTCGCCGCCGAAGCCGAACGCCTTCGCGCCACGCCGCCGGAAGGCCCGGTGATTGTTGCAGGTGTGTCAGGCTCCATTCCCGCCACGGTCGAGTTGATGCGCGCGGTCGCCAGTTTGGAACAAGGCGCCATCGTGCTCGCCGGCCTCGACGTCGGTCTCGATGAGGATAGCTGGGAGAAGATTGCCCCCGGCCACCCGGAACACCCAGAGTTCGGACTGAAGAAGCTGTTGGAAGCGCTGGAGGTTACGCGCGCCGATGTCGAGATACTGCCCGCCGCCGAAGCTTGCGAACCTCTCAAGCTTCGCGCTGGCTTCATAGGTGAGGCGATGCGCCCGACCCAGACGACGGGTAAGTGGTCCGAGTGGGTGGAATCCGCGGATCGGGACGCCGTCGCGAAGGGTTTCGAATCCGTCGCTCTGATCGAGGCGGCCAATCCGCAGGAAGAAGCTGAGGCGATTGCATTAATCATGCGCGAAGCAGCCGAACACCCCGACAAGACGGCGGCGCTCGTTACCCCTGATCGTCTGCTCGCGCGCCGCGTCGCGATTCGACTTGAAGCCTGGGGTGTCCGCGTCGATGACAGCGCCGGCCGTCCGTTCCCTAAGACCGTGCCGGGAGCCTTCCTCGAATTGGTCATCGACGCCATCGCCAGGGACTTCTCGCCGGTGGCGACGATGGCGCTGTTGAAGCACCCGCTCGCCCGCTTCGGCATGTCCGCCCGCGAGGTCCGCTTTGCGGCCCGCGCCCTCGAACTTGCCGCCTTCCGCACCGCGTATATCGGCGGCGGCATCGACGGCATCGAAAGTGCCCTCCATCGCGCCCGCGCCGAGATCGGCGCCCGCGAGCGCCGCGATATGGCCGCTGAGCGGCTCTGGGACGAGGATTGGGAGCGCGCTCATGCTCTGCTCGATCACCTGCGGGAAGCCTGCGCGCCGCTGATTGAGGCCTTCTCCGACAAGAATGGACGCCCGCTCAGCGATTTGGCGGCACGCCATGCCAGGGTCGCCGAACTGGCAAGCCGCCTCACGGATGAAGAGATAGCGGCCGGCGCCGAACCCGAACTTTATTCCAAAGAGGCAGGAGAAGCCGCGTCCGGGTTTTTCACCGATCTCCTCGCCTGCGCCGACGCCTCACCCGACATCACGGCAAGGGACTACCCCGATCTCTATCGCGCCCTCATCGCGACCTTGCCGCCCGTCATTCCGCGCGTTCCCAAACACCCCCGCCTGTCGATCTGGGGACCGATGGAATCGCAACTCCTCACAGCCGATGTCGTCATTCTCGGGTCTCTCAATGAAACCACCTGGCCCGATGCGACCGACCCCGGCCCCTGGCTCAATCGCCCGATGCGGATCGAGATGGGCCTGCCGTCGCCGGAAGAAGAAACCGGCCGCGAGGCGCGCGATTTCACAGCACTGATGGGCGCTGGCGAGGTATTCCTGACGCGGGCCAAGAAGATCGACGGCGTGCCGAGCGTACCGTCCCGCTGGCTCATGCGAATGAATGCGCTCTTCGGCGGCCTTGATTTGAAGGATGCGCTGAAACCGAAAGTCGACTGGCTGCAATGGGCCCGCTTCCGCGATTTCGCCGATTTGCGACCGCCTGCAGCCCGGCCCGAGCCGCGCCCGCCGCTTGCCGCCCGTCCGCGCCGCATGTCCGTCTCCGGGGTCGAGCGCTGGATTGCCAACCCTTACGCGATTTACGCCGGCGAGATCCTGAAACTGAAAGTGCTGCCGCAGCTTGGCACCGAACCCGACGCAGCCCTCAGGGGGACAATTTTGCACAAGGCAATGTCCACATTCACGACCGAGCACGCAGATTCGATGCCGGCCGACTCCGATAAGGTCTTGACTGCAATTGCAGCAGATATCCTGTGCGCCTATTCGAGCCACCCGCGAATCGCCGCGTTCTGGCTTCCGCGCTTCGCGCGTTTCGCCGAGTGGTTCGCAGAAACCGAGCTTAGCCGTCGTGATGGCGTCGAACAGATACTGACAGAAGTCGCAGGCGAGATGACGTTTCCAGCGCCTGGCGGCAATTTCACGTTGACCGCCCGTGCCGACCGTCTCGACGTCTCGAAAGCCGGGATGATCATCACCGATTACAAGACCGGCGAACCGCCAAAGGACCCGTCGGTCAACAGCCTTCGGCACCCCCAGCTGCCACTCGAAGCCGCGATTCTCGCCGCCGGCGGATTCGCGACGATATCGGAAACGAAAGTTTCCGGACTGCGCTACATTAAGGCCTCCGGCGGCGAGCCGCCAGGGACTGAACGCGTCGTCAAGACCAGCGAGGGGGAAGCCGCACTCGCCGAGGCCGCGCTTGCCGCGCTCAAGGAACTCGTCGCCCGCTACGATAGACCGGAGACGCCATATGCCGCCGTCCGCCGCGACGGCTACAACTACGATTATGATGACTATGCCCACCTCGCCCGCGTCGCCGAATGGGCGCAGGCCAACGATGGGACTGCAACCGGTGAAGGGGGCGAAGGCCGATGACCGACCACTCGGCCGTCAGGATTCTCGCCGCCCTCGATGATACCACCCGTCGGCAGCGCGAAGCCTCCGATCCGCTGTCTTCCGCTTGGGTCAGCGCCAACGCCGGCACCGGCAAGACGCACGTCCTGACGTCGCGGACCCTGCGCCTGCTTCTCGCCGGCACGCCGCCCGAACGCATCCTCTGCCTCACCTACACCAAGGCGGCTGCCGCAGAGATGTCGACTCGTGTCTTCAATCGTCTCGCCGGCTGGGTCACCGAGCCCGACTCGGTGCTCGACGAAGAGTTGACGAAGCTTCTGGGCCGCGCGCCCGGCCCGCAGGAGCGTTCTACCGCGCGCACGCTCTTCACTCGCGCCATCGAGACGCCGGGCGGGCTGAAGGTGCAGACCATCCACGCCTTTTGCGAGCGTCTGCTGCAGCGCTTCCCGATAGAGGCAGGCGTCGCGCCGGGTTTCGCAACGCTCGACGATGATCTCGGGCGCACGCTGAAGCGCGAATCCATCGACCGGACGATTTCCGAAGCGCTCGCCGATCCCGAGAGCCCGCTCGGCAACGCATTGAATCGGGCGGTCGCCTATGCTGCTGAACAGCGTTTCGAGGATGTGCTGAGTGAGGCCATCTCGGACCGCCGCTGGCTCGGCGGCATCGCACAAGCCGCCCGCGAGACATCGCTTGGCAACGACAAGCTGGCCGCCCATGAGGCGATGCTGCGCAAAGTTCTCGGCGTCCGTCCGCAAGTTGTCCTCGGCGACCTCAGCCGCGATATGGCAGGGGTTCTTGGCGATGCAGTCATCGATCATGCGGTCCGCGTGCTCGGAGCCGGCTTAGTAACCGATCAGAAAATCGCCGGCCATCTGGCGCTGGCAAAAGCCGCAGGCTCTGCGCGCAAAAGGATCGAGTGCTTGAAGGCTGCGCTTCTGACGCAGAAAGGCATACCCCGGGCAAACGTCGCCACGAACGCCATTCGCGCATCCGAGACCGGTCTCTGCGATAAGCTCGCCGATAGCGCCATCAGGCTTGCCGAGCTTCTGCGCGAAGAGATTGCCTTGAAGTGCGTCGAGGCAACACTGGCACTCGTCATACTTGCCAGCCGCGTCCTCAAGCACTTCACCGTCGCCAAGGAGCGCCGCGCCGCGCTCGACTTCGACGACCTGATTGAGAAGTCGGTCACGCTGCTGGATTTGGACGAAACCGGCGCCACCGACTGGGTTCTCTACAAGCTCGACGGCGGCATCGATCACATCCTCGTCGACGAATCCCAGGACACGAGCCCCGAGCAGTGGAGAATCGTCCAATCGCTCGCCTCCGAATTCTTTTCCGGAGAGGGGGCCAACGAAACCCGCCGCACGATGTTTGCAGTCGGCGACGAGAAGCAGTCAATCTATTCGTTCCAGGGCGCAGCGCCCGAGAGGTTCGCACAGATAGGCAAGGCCTTCGAGAAGCTTGCCAAAGGCAGCGGTCAGACTTTGAAAGAGGTGCCGCTCGATTTGTCGTTCCGCACTGTCGCCCCGGTCCTGCAGTCGGTTGACAGGGTGTTCGCCAATGCGAACCGCACGCCGGGCTTGAGCGGTTCCGGCCGCGCCATCCATCACGCCGTCAAGCGATTGGGAGAAGCCGGTCTTGTCGAGATCTGGCCGACCGAACGTCCTGACGAACAAGTGGCGACCGAAGCCTTCGAGCCGCTTGGCGAACGCCCGGCCGCAACCCCGGTCGAGCGCCTTGCCGCGCGCATCGCCGCCACGATTCACGACTGGATCGAAACTGGCGAAATGCTGCCCGCCAAGGGCCGTCCGATCCGCCCCGGGGACGTCCTCATCCTGTGCCGCAAGCGGCGCCCGTTCGCCGCTCCGATGGTCGCCGCCCTGAAGGCGCGCGGCATTCCGGTCGCCGGCGCCGACCGCCTCGTCCTCACCCAGCAGCTCGTCGTCCAGGACCTCGTCGCGCTCGGCGATTTCACGACGCTGCCCGAGGATGACCTGACGCTTGCGGCGCTCTTGAAAAGCCCCATCATCGGCCTCGACGAAGAGGCCCTCTTCGATCTCGCCTATAAGCGCAAGGGCGCCTTGTGGAAATCGCTCATGGAGAAGCGCAACGACAGCCCGGCGTACGCCGAGGCCGCCAAGCGGCTGGTCGATCTGCGCCAGCGCGCCGACTTCCTGCCGCCCTTCGAATTCTACGCCAAGGCGCTCGACGAGGACGGCCTGCGGCGTCGCCTGTTGTCGCGGTTGGGGCATGAAGCCGCCGACCCCATCGACGAGTTCTTGAATCTGGCCATCGCCTACGACGAACGCGAGGCGCCGTCGCTGACCGGCTTCCTGTCCTGGCTGCGCGAAGCCGACCGCGAGATCAAGCGCGACATGGAGCAGGGCGCCAACGAGGTTCGCGTCATGACCGTGCACGCTTCCAAGGGGCTCGAAGCGCCGATCGTCTTCCTGCCGGACACCTGCACCACAGCCTCTGCCGGCGGCGCCAGCAATCCGTTGACCAAACTCGTCGACGCTCCACATGGTGGTGAAGCCGCCCCGCCGCGCATCTGGACCATCAACGGAGCGAGCGCCATCACGGCCATCAAGGATGCCCGCGATGCGAGGAAGCTGAAGGATGAGGAGGAGCTGAACCGTCTTCTCTATGTCGCCATGACCCGGGCCGAAGACCGCCTCTACGTCACCGGCTTCGAAGGCAGGAACGCCCGCCCCGGAGACTGCTGGTATGACAAGGTGCGCGGCGGGCTGGAAGAGTCGATGCAGGTTGTCGCCCGGCCGGATGGTCGCGAGATTCTGCGTCTCGAATGCCCGCAGGCCGCACCCCCCGTTGACGCCCGCGCCCATGGCTCGGTTTCCGGCGCGCCGTTGCCGCCGCCGGACTGGGCGCGCCGTAAAGCCCCGCGTGCGCCCTCTGTGATATTGCCGCTGGCCCCTTCGCAGCTGGTACCCTACGAATCTGATCCTGAAGGCGAACCCGTCGCCGGCCCCACCCGGCCGGCTTCAAGCGGCGTCCCCGAGGAACCCTCCGCAACGTCGCCGGCTGACGCCGCTGGCGATCGGGATCGCTTCCTGCGCGGAACGCTGACGCACGCGCTGTTCGAACATCTGCCCGGCATCCCGGCCGAGCGCCGCGACAACGCGGCTAAGGCATTTCTCGCTGCTCGCGGTAAGGCGCTTTCCGCCCACGTCCGCAGCGCCATCGCCAGCGAGGTCGGCGCGGTTCTCCAGCATCCCGACTTCGCCGCGCTGTTCGGTCCGCGCAGCCGCGCCGAAGTCGCCATCGCCGCGAAGCTGGAGCGGCCCGACGGCAAGGGCCCGCCCCTGAGCCTCGCCGGATCGATCGACCGCCTCGCCGAAGTTGAGGGAGCATATCTCATCGTCGATTACAAAACGAACCGCGATGTGCCTTCCGGCCCGGACACCATAGCCGAGGCCTACCTTCTCCAGCTTGCCGCCTACCGGCTGGCACTGAAGGCGATAGAGCCGGACCGGGAGGTCCGCGCCGCCTTGCTTTGGACGCGGGTGCCGCGGCTTATCGAGGTTCCGGCAGCAAAGCTCGATGAGGCCGAGCAGCAATTGTGGGTACTGTCGACAGCCTTACCTTGACGCGTCCTCATGCCGACCTTACTTACGGGCAACTTGTCCGGCCCGGAATCGGGCGGATTGAGCCTGGACAAGACATCCGGGCCAGAAAAAACAGAGGAGAACGGATCATGGCGACCACAGTAACGGATGGTGATTTTGAATCCGTCGTTTTGAAGTCCGACAAGCCCGTGCTGGTCGATTTTTTCGCGGAATGGTGCGGCCCCTGCAAGGCCATGGCACCGGCTCTCGAACAGGTCGCAGACGCTCTGAAAGACAGCGTCAAGGTCGTCAAGGTGGACGTCGACCAGAGCCCCGGCATCGCCCAGACCTACAACGTGCGCGCCATGCCGACCCTGATGATTTTCAGCGGCGGTAAGGTGGTCGCCCAGCACGTCGGCGCCATGACGCAGCGCGCTTCCCTTGAGAAGTGGCTGACTTCCTCGGTCGCCTGACGCGCACGCAAATTTGAAGAACTTACGAGCCGCGCTCCTCTCCGGGGCGCGGCTAATTCGTTCAAGGAAACTTCACACGTCCTTCAGCGGATGCCGGCGGCGCAGACGGAACACCGCCTTCTCGCCGAACAGGTTGTGCAGCATCACCGACTTCTTGATCGGCAGGCGCCGCCCGGCACTGTTGAAGGCAACGGCCTCTTCTACGACGGTGTCGAGGACATCGCAGAGTTCGACGAAATCGCGGATCGTGCACAGATGTGAATCCGGGCTCGAATACCAGGGCTCGGGAAGGTTCGGCGTGCGCGGCATGCGACCGTTGAGAAGCAGGTCGGTGCGGATTTTCCAGTGGCCGAAATTCGGAAACGAAACGATGGCCCGCCGCCCGATTCGCAAGAGGTTCACCAGCACGTCCCTCGGCTTCAGCGTTGCTTGTATCGTCAGCGACAGCACAGCATAGTCGAACGCCTGGTCGGGATAATCGTCTAGGTCGTTATCCGCATTGCCCTGGATGACGGAAAGACCGCGCGCCACGCAGGCGTTCACCCGCTCGCGCGACAACTCCATGCCCCGCCCGTCGACCGCCTTGGTATCGGCCAGCAGTTGCAGCAAGGCTCCGTCCCCGCACCCGACATCGAGGACGCGGCTCCCCGGCGCGACCATTTCGGCAATCAGCAGGTGGTCGACGCGATGGCTCTGGTGCAGCCCGGCAACGGCGGCCGTCTTGGTTTTGTCGAGCATCGCGCGCGTCTCCTCAGGCCGCCGGAAGGCCGCGCTTTTGCGCGCACGAATTTATGAAGCCGGTCATCGTTGCGAAAAACTTCGATTCGTCCAACAGGAAGGCGTCATGGCCCGCGTTGCTCTCGATCTCGACGAACGAGACGTTGGCGGCTACCGCGTTCAGCGCCTGTACGATCTCGCGGCTTTCGCGCGTCGGATAAAGCCAGTCGGAGGTGAACGAGACGACACAGAAGCGCGATTGGGTTCCCCGGAAGGCTTCCGCCAGCACGTCGCCGTGTTCGGCGGCCATGTCGAAATAGTCCATCGCCCGCGTGATATAGAGGTAGCTGTTGGCGTCGAACCGGTCGACAAAGGTCGAGCCCTGGTGGCGCAAATAGCTCTCGACCTGGAAGTCGGCGTCGAACGAAAACGTCCGGTCGGTTCGGTTCTGCAGGTTGCGGCCGAACTTCTCGTGCAGCGCATCTTCCGACAGATACGTGATGTGGGCCGCCATGCGCGCCACCGCGAGGCCATTGCGAGGCACGACACCGTGTTTCAGGTAATCGCCGCGCAACCAGTTCGGATCGGCCATCACCGCCTGCCTGCCGACTTCGTGGAAGGCGATATTCTGCGAGGAGTGCCAAGCCGCCGCGGCGATAGGCACGGCAGCGAACACGCGCTCCTTGTGCCGTGCGGCCCATTCAAGCACCTGCATGCCGCCCATCGATCCGCCGATCACCGCGAACAGCTGATCGATACCGAGGTGATCGACGAGGCGCGCCTGTGCATCGACCATGTCGCCAATCGTGATGACCGGGAATGTCAGCCCGTAGGCTTCACCCGTTGCCGGGTTGATTGAAGCCGGACCCGTTGATCCAAGGCATCCCCCCAGTATATTCGAACAGATGACGAAGAAGCGGTCCGTGTCGACCGGCTTGCCGGGACCGACAAGCAGCGACCACCAACCCGGTTTGCCGGTCATCGGGTTCCGGTTGGCGACATGCTGGTCGCCGGTCAAGGCGTGGCAGATGAGGATGGCATTTGATCTGTCGGCGTTGAGCGTGCCGTAAGTATTGTAGGCGATGGTAAAAGGCTTAAGCGTCTTGCCGTTGTCGAGATCGAGCGCATCGGTGAACACAACCGTGTCCATGACCGGGCTAACGCCATCGCCATCGATGTCGTCCTGCGCATTGTCGATTGGAGAAACAGTCGTCTTTGCCGTCATCGTCGAGCGCAACCTCAAAACTGGCCGGCTCGATCCTTTTCAGGAGGCGCGGCCTTTTTAGCGAGTTGTTTTACGTGGCTGCAAGCCGGCCGGCCAAATCACCACGAGAGGGCTGTAAATAGGGCCACGGCGCACCTCCGTCAAGTCGAGCCCCTCTGGCTGAGGCCGACGCTGTGTTGCTAGGCAAGAAGTCTCGCCGCCTCAGCCGTGAGCGAGCGGCAGCGCGGTTTTCAAGAAATCGAATGCAGCCTAAACCTAAGCATGTGACGGAATCGCGAAAAACGTAACTTTTCTTTGCACCCGATGGCGGCGCACCGTATTTCTCCTGAAAACTCCAGCAAACCTTATCCCAGGCACATCATGGCCACTCCGCGACCTAATCCCGGCATCCTCGACATCGCGCCCTACGTTCCCGGCGAGAGCGGTAAAAGCGCGTCGGGCAGACAGATCAAGCTCTCCTCGAACGAAACCCCGCTGGGGCCGAGCCCCGCGGCGATCGAAGCCTATCGCTTGGTTGCCGGGTCTCTTGAGCGTTATCCTGACGGCCAGGCGACGGCGCTGCGCCAAGCCATAGCCGAGGTCCACGGCCTTGAGTCCGGCCGCATCGTCTGCGGCGCCGGGTCCGACGAACTGCTCAACCTGCTCGCCCAGGCCTATATCGGTCCAGGCGACGAAGGCATCCTCACCGAGCATGGTTTCCTCGTCTACCCCATCGCCATACTGACCAACGGCGGTACCCCGGTTGTGGCCCCCGAACGCGATCTTGTCACCGACGTGGACGCCATACTGGCGAAGGTGACGACGAAGACCCGCGTCGTCTTCCTGGCCAACCCGAATAATCCGACCGGCACTTTCATTGCCGATTCCGAAGTCCGCCGCCTCCGTGCCGGGCTGCGCGACGATATTCTGCTCGTGCTCGACGGCGCCTATGCCGAATACGTCCACGCGCCCGGCTATGAAGCTGGACAGGCGCTCGTTGCGGAAACCGACAACACGGTGATGACGCGCACGTTCTCGAAGATCTACGGGCTGGCCGGCCTGCGCATCGGCTGGGCCTACTGCCCGCCTGCGATCGCCGACGTCCTGAACCGCATCCGCGGGCCGTTTAATCTGTCGACTCAGGCGATTGCCGCAGGCGTTGCAGCCATCCGCGATTGCGATCACACCGCCAAAGCCGTCGCCCACAATGACCATTGGCTGCCGTGGCTCACGAGCGAACTCCAAGCGCTCGGCCTGAAGGTGACGCCCAGCGTCGCCAATTTTCTGCTGATGCACTTTGACGATTCTGCCATCTGCGCCGCCGCGGCCGACGAGGCGCTGAAAGAACGCGGCATCTATCTGCGCCGCGTTGCGTCCTACAACCTTCCGAACGCCCTGCGCCTGACGGTCGGCACAAAGGAGGAGAACCGCGAAGTCATAGCCGCGCTGAACGAGATCTTGTTCGAGCCACACGCTGCCTCGAACGCTCGCGGCAAGGCCAGCGCTCCATGAGCACCGCCCGCTTCGAACAGATTGCGCTTATAGGCATCGGCCTGATCGGCTCCTCGATCGCGCACGCCGTCCGCCGCGCCGGACTGGCCGATCGCATCGTCGGCTCCGCGCGCACGGCCGCAACTGTGGAAAGGGCGCTGCAACTCGGCATCGTCGACGAGGGTTTCCCAACCGCCGCCGAGGCCGCACGCGGTTCCGATCTCATCGTCTTGTGCACGCCTGTCGGCATCTGCGGAGTTGCCGCCAGGGAGATCGCCGACGCCGGCGCCTTCCGCGAAGGCGCGATCCTGACCGACGTCGGTTCCGTCAAGGGCGCCATCGTCCGCGACGTTGCCCCGCATGTGCCCGCTAACGTCCACTTCGTCCCCGGCCACCCCATTGCCGGCACCGAGCAATCCGGTCCGGAATCGGGCTTCGCCGAGCTCTTCGACAACCGCTGGTGCATCCTCACTCCGCAACACGACTGCGATGCTGCCGCAGTCGCCAGGCTGAAGGCGTTCTGGGAGGCACTCGGCAGCCAGGTGGAGATCATGAGCCCGGACCACCACGACCGGATACTCGCCATCACCAGCCACGTGCCGCACCTTATCGCCTTCAACATCGTCAATACTGCCGGCCACCTCGAACGCGTCACCGACCGCGAAGTCATCAAGTTCTCCGCCGGCGGTTTCCGCGACTTCACCCGCATCGCCGCTTCCGACCCGATCATGTGGCGCGACGTTTTCCTCAACAACAAGGAGGCCGTGCTTGAGATGCTGCAGCGGTTTTCCGAGGATTTGACTGCATTGCAGCGTGCCATCCGCTATGATGAGGGCGAGACCTTGCACCGCCTGTTCTCCGAAGCGCGTGCGCTGCGTCGCGGCATCATCGAAGCCGGCCAGGACACCGACGCACCCGACTTCGGCCGCCGCGTCACCTCCGCGCCGCCGGGCAAGACGGGCAACGACAAGGATTGAACCGGTCGATACACCGCCCCGCGATCCGCTGCTCTGGTCGATGTCAGGCGCGCGCGGTGACAAACCGAATGGCATATGAGCCAGAATAGCGCACACGATCTATGGGTCTTCGGCTACGGGTCGCTGATGTGGCAGCCCGGTTTTCCTTACGCAGAGAAATGCCGCGGTGAGGTTGCCGGTTATTCGCGCGCGTTCTGCATCCGCTCGGTCCATCATCGCGGAGTTGAGGGGAAGCCGGGACTCGTTTTGGGACTGGACCGAGGGGGCTCATGCACCGGCATCGCCTACCGGGTCGCCGCCGAACACGCCGCCGAGACGCTGCGCTATCTGCGGGCCCGCGAACAGGTCAACGGCGTCTACCGGGAGACGCGGCTGACGATCTCGCTGGTCGAGGGTGAGAAGCGCCAGGTTTTTGGCCTGACCTATGTCGCCGAGCGTGCGCACCCGAGTTATGTTTCACGAATGCCGCTTTCCGAACAGGCACGCCTCATCGCCACCTCCAGCGGGCTCTCCGGGCAGAACGTCGCCTATCTCGTGAATACCTGGGCTCACCTGGAGGAACTTGGCATCCGTGAGCGCACCTTTGAGCGTTTGGGGGTCCTGATCGGCGCTGTCGTTACCGGCCGCCGACCCGTCCTGGAGCCATGCCCGAAGTCGGCGGCTTTGTCCCGCGCTCTCGCCGCCCGGCGTCCATCATGCAAGAAATTGACGCTCGGCGAGCGTCGCCGCTTTACGTACCGCAAGGGTTTGCAGCGCTGAATCCTACCGCGCCCAATACTTTCGCTCGATTCCGCATCGCGGATATCGACTACGGGCTGGGAATTCTCTGGCGCACCTTCAAGGCGGTAACAGCCGTCCTGGCGGAGCGTATATGGGCGGCGCAGGCCGGCACCCGGAAGCGCGACGAGTATCCGGCGGCCATTGGCGCTGACGTCGTCGATCGTGGCTGGCAGAAGGCGGCGACCGCTGCAAAGTGCGACAGTCATCCCGGGGGCTGGTCGAAGTATCCTCCTATCGATTTTGCACAGAATCGTAAGTCCAGTGAGCCGGCGCCACGCTGGAACAGCGGAGGATTCCGGCTCCGGCACGGCATCGGGCTCCACGGGCGCGGCCTCCACGACCGGCTCCGGCATGGCCCCGGGCTCCACGGGCGCGGCCTCCACGACCGGCTCTCGTATCGATGCGCCAACCGCCTCGCCAACATCAGCTGCGGGTTCGGATGCGTCCGCTGCGGCACTGACAGCAGCAGCCCTCTTCTTCTTGCCCAACAGCCAGCTGAACATGTCGTTCCTCGCCATCCCAGATCCCTCTTCCGGTCATCTATCGGCAAGCTGTGTGCCATTAGCTAAGTCACTGAAATTATAAGCGGCATAATTATCGCGCTTCATATCGTGCGGTCATTTGTGGCCTATCTTCATCGCACCTGCGCAAATTTTGCGCATCAAGATTTGGCGTCAGCGGGCAGCACTGTTACAAGCGCTTGCGCCAAACGTACACGGATGCTGAGGTCTTCATTCCACCGATGCCGGCATGATATCGCCTTCTGGAATGGCCGCTAAGCTTGCCTTTCAGGAGCCGTCGCGCCATATAGTGGCGATCGATGACGCATTGGTACACGCTACAATGCCGGTAGGACTGTGCCGGGACTAGACGTCTCCAACGCGGAATTTGATCCGTCCTGATGACAACCGACTGGACGGCTTCTACAGGGACGAGGCTGTTGGAGACTACAGAATGGCTACCGGGACCGTGAAATGGTTCAACACGCAGAAGGGCTATGGCTTTATCCAGCCGGATGATGGCGGCAACGACGTATTCGTTCACATTTCGGCGGTCGAGCGCGCCGGTATGATGTCGCTGAACGAGGGCCAGAAGATCAGCTACGAACTCGAGAAGGGCCGCAACGGCAAATTCGCTGCCGTGGATTTGAAGGCCGAGTAATCCGTAGCCGTCAATCGCAATCAGCGTCCGGGGAGAGCCGAGGGGCCCTGCCCGGGACGCATTCGTATTTTGCAAACCGCAGGCCTCTCAAACGAGCAAATTTGCCGCGGTAGAAGCCACTAAGGAGCTTGGATGGCAAAAGAAGAAGTGCTGGAGTTCGAAGGCGTTGTCGACGAAGTCCTCCCCGACGCCCGCTGTCGGGTGAAGCTGGACAATGGACACGAGGTCGTCGCCTATACGTCCGGCCGCATGAAGAAAAACCGTATTCGTATTCTGGCCGGTGACCGCGTCACCGTTGAAATGACGCCTTACGACCTCACCAAGGGACGTATCAATTTTCGCCACAAGGACCAGCGTTCGGGCCCACCCGGTGGCGGTCCCGGCGGACCTGGCGGTCCCGGCGGAAATCGCCGTCGCTGAACTGGTGCACGCGGCGGTTGATGCTTTCAAGGCTCAGCCCTCGCCCCGCCCCTTGTGCGGAGTTTTCTCCCAAACGAATGGCGACGCAGCCAGTTGCCACAAGGCGCGATAGGCAGCTAACGAGATCATCAGCCAATAGACCGGCATGGCAAGCGCATTGCAGGCCAGCAAGAGCCGGCCATGCTGGCCGCCGACGGCAAGCGCCCCGAGCAGCATCGCTGAGAAATACCCCGCCAGAAGATTGATGCCGGCAAGCGTCATCAGCCAGTTGGTCGCCTGCGCTGGATCCGCGAACGGCAATCGGCCATCGGTTGCGACGGCATAACAGAGTCCGAGGTAGAACCACGGGTGAACCAGCGCCGACAGGATCATTCCGCCCATCAGGACCTGGAAACCGAGAAAACGGAATGGACCAAGGTCGCGCCACAGGCTTGCCGGGCGGCGCATGTGGACAAGATACGTCTGCATCCAACCCTTCAACCAGCGGGTGCGCTGGTGCAGCCAGATGCGAAATGTTGGCGGTGCTTCTTCCCATGTCGTCGAAGCAAGCATTCGCACACGGTAGCCGAGCCGCGCGAGACGGATTCCGAGGTCGGCATCCTCGGTGACGTTGAACGCGTCCCAGCCGCCGGCACTTTCAAGCACCCGGCGGGGAAAATGGTTCGACGTTCCGCCGAGCGGAACCGGCAGCCCGAAGCGTTCGAGAACCGGCAGGATGGCCCTGAACAGCGCGCCGTATTCGATGGTGAACTGGCGGGTGAAAAAACTTGCCCGCGGATTGTAGATGTCGAGACGCGATTGTACACAGCCGGTCCGCTCGGGGTCGGCTTCCATGATTGCGAGCGCCCGGCGCAACTGGTCGGGTTCGGGAACGTCTTCTGCATCGTAGACGACGACGTAGTCGCCGACCGTGGTGGCGAGCGCATAATTGAGCGCCCGAGGCTTGGTCCGTGGTGTGCCTTCGGGCACCACGACGACGCGCATGTGGCTTTTAAGCGCATGGCGCGCCAGCGCGCGTCGCGTCGAGTGATCGTCGGCCTCGACAATCAGCGAAATCTGCAGCCGGTCCTTTGGGTAGTCGAGACCGTTTAGTGCCTTGAGAACCTGCCCGATGACGGGCGCTTCATCGTAGAGCGCCACCAGTACCGCATATCGAGGCAGGGGATCTGTTGCTACGTCGCCGGCACGAACCCGCGCCCGCCCAACTTCAGCGCCGTCGGCCGGTATCAGAACTTCGCAGATCCCGGCAAATCGCAAGAGCGCGATCGATAGAAACGCAAAGGCGACGGCAATCGCCAAGGCTTCCCTCAGGAGAGGGGGCGCCAGGACAGCGGTCATGACAGTGAGCACACTCAGCACGATTGCCCAACGAACCAGCGTCGACGTCTTGAGGTCACGAGCCGACATCTCCGGGAATCGCGTCTCAAGCGAGGGTCGCGCGCCTCGGCCGTCCTCGACGGACGCTGCGTTGATGCAATCGTCGGCACTCAAGCCGTGGCAGGCGGCTTGCGTCGCTGTCTGGTTTTGCTCGGCAGGTTCGAGGGACATCGAGGCTTCTTGGCGGGGAGGCAGTTGGACCGTGGGACCACGCAACAACCAATGATGAGTGGGAATGGTGAGAAAATACAGCCCAATTCGCGCCCCTTTAGGCGTCCACAGATGACGTCAATAGACTCTACGCCGTCAACGGCCCAGAAAAGGCAGCACTTGTCAGTTCGCCCACCTTGGAGAGCCCCGCACAAAAGCGTATGAAGGGTTGAAACTGGCTCGAACAGAATCGCGAAGGAAGACCAGCTTGAGACTGCAAAAGGCCCGTTTAAACCTCTTCGCGGTAATTATTCTGGCAACCCTGGCCGGCATCCTTTCGCCGGTCGGTCCGGCACTGGCCCAGCGTGTGGGTGAAGGTGCCGCTGCCCCTGCGCCGGCCGGAGCCATCGCCGCCCGCCGCGTCGTTTTGCGCTTCCTCACGACGAATGACTTCCCCCCCTTCAACTTCTATGACGAGGACGGAGTGCTGACCGGCTTCAACGTCGACCTCGCGCGCGCCATCTGCCTGCAGCTCGATGTCACGTGCGAAGTCTCCGAGCGCGAATGGAACGATCTCATCCCTGCCCTTGAACGCACTGAGGCCGATGCCGTCATCGCTGGCCACGCGGTGACCGCCGACTCCATTCTGAAAGTCTCCTTTTCTGACCGGTACTTTCACACCCCTGGACGCTTCGCGGGCCGCAGGGCGGACACCTCCACGACGGCGACTCCGGAAGGGCTTGAAGGCAAGCGCATCGCGGTGGCCTCCGGAACGGCCCACGAAGCCTTTATGCGCGAATACTTCCGCAGCAGCAGGATTTTGCCCTTCGACAACCCCGATCTCGCCCGCGAAGCTCTCAAGGCCGGTGAGGTCGATGTGGTTTTCGACGACGGGATTGGCCTGTCGTTCTGGGTCAACGGAACGGGGTCGGAGCAATGTTGCGACTTCAAGGGCGGCGCCTATCTGGAACCGAAGTATTTTGGTGACGGGATCGCCATTGCATTGAACAAATCGGACCCCCAACTCAAAGCCGACGTCGATGCGGCATTGGCTGAGGTGCGCTCAAGCGGTAGGTTTGCGGAACTCGTTACCCGTTATTTTCCCTACCGCCTCTATTGAAATGCCGAAATTTGCATCGGCAGGAACTGGAGGCAAAATAGACCGCTGGCCCGGCTTTCATGCTGGTTGCGCTCCGGTGCTTGACAGGCATGCCTCGCACCAAGTTAAGAAAATGCCGTAAAAAAGCCCTTGTGGATGACCCATACGCACATAAAGGTGTCACACTCCTGCAACTTGAATCCGGAACACCTGCGCCAGGACGCACTTCGGAAATCGCCGGCCGGGCTTGCAGGGGGAGCTAAACCCATGACCAAGTATCGATCGCTGTTTATATCGGACGTCCATCTCGGCACATCTGCCTGTAATGCGGAGCTGCTGCTCGATTTTCTGCGTGAGCATGACGCCGATACGATCTACCTTGTCGGCGACATCGTCGACTTCTGGCGTATTCGCCGCGGCTCGGTCTGGCCCCAGTCCCACAATGATGTCCTGCAGAAGATCCTCCGCAAGGTGCGCAAGGGCGCGCGCGTCATATTCATTCCCGGCAACCACGACGACGGACTGCGTCAATATGCGGGGCAGCGCTTTGGCGGCATCGAGATCGAGTTGCAGACCGTTCACGAAACGGCCGACGGCAAGCGCTATATCGTCATGCACGGCGACGAGTTCGACGTCGTAGTCCGCTACGCCAAATGGCTCGCGTTCGTGGGGGACCGCAGCTATCAGCTTGCCCTGTGGACCAATGCGCCTGTCAATTTCATCCGCCGCCGCTTCGGGCTCGGTTACTGGTCGCTGTCGGCCTACCTGAAGCTGCGCGTAAAGTCCGCCGTGAACTTCATCGGCGAATTCGAGCGCAAGTTGTCGACCGAAGCCAGGCTCAGGGACGCCGACGGCGTCATATGCGGCCATATTCACCACGCCGCGTCCAACCAGATCGAAGAGATCCACTACCTCAACTGTGGCGACTGGGTGGAAAGCTGCACCGCGATCGGCGAAACGGAAGACGGCGAGTTCCAGTTGATCAAATGGCTCGACGTCGTTCGGCAGCGAGAAGCTTCCCGCAAGGTGATCAGCAACGCAAACCTCGAGGCGGCGTAGAATGAAAATTCTCGTCGCCACGGATGCCTGGCGACCTCAAGTCAACGGGGTCGTGCGGACGTACGAGCGTCTGCGCGAGGAAGCAGCCCCCCTTGACGCCGAAATCATCTTTCTGACGCCGGGAGAATTCTCCACCGTTCCATGCCCGACCTATCCGGAAATCCGCTTGTCGCTTCCCGGCTACGGCTATATCGGCCGGCGAATGCGCGAGATCGGACCCGATGCTGTCCACATCGCCACCGAGGGGCCGCTCGGCTGGATGACTCGCTCGCACTGCTTGCGCAAGGGCATCCCCTTCACGACGAGCTTCCACACGCGCTTCCCGGACTACATTTCGAGCCGCTTTTCCCTGCCCGAGAGCTGGATCTGGTGGCTCCTGCGCGGCTTTCATAACGCCGGTGCCGGCATCATGGTGGCAACGCCCAGCCTCGGCCGCGAACTCGAAGATCGCGGATTCCAGTCGATCCTGTCCTGGACGCGCGGCGTCGACACCGATCTGTTCCGCCCGCGCAGCGTCCGCCGCTTCGGCGACGGCCCCGTCTTCCTCTATGTCGGCCGTGTCGCAATCGAGAAGAATATCGACGCCTTCCTTGATGCCGATCTGCCTGGCAGCAAGGTCGTCGTCGGCGATGGCCCCCAACTTCAGGATCTGAAGGCGCGCTATCCCGGCGTCACCTTCACCGGCAAACAGACCGGAGAAGACCTCGCCGAATGCTACGCGTCGGCCGATGTCTTCGTGATGCCGAGCAAGACTGAGACGTTCGGGATAGTCATACTGGAAGCAATGGCCTCCGGCCTGCCGGTGGCAGCTTATCCGGTAACGGGTCCAGTCGACCTCATCACGCCAGGGGAAACCGGCGTACTCGACAATAATATTGCCAGGGCGGCGAGCGAAGCTTTACAACTCAGCCACGTCGGCGTCCGCGATAAAGCCCTCGAATACAGCTGGGAAGCCGCCGCCCGCCTGTTCGTTTCCAACATCGAAAGTGCGCTTTTCGCCCGCCAGGGCCGCACAGCCCCCGGCCGCCGCGTGAGACTCGCCCGCCGCCGCCCGTCGCAGGCGTAACGATACCGCCTCAGTGCTCCAATTTTGCGTCGTTTGGCACAATCATTCTGAGATTACCGCCGCCCATCCTGATCGTCACCGGTGAGAAGCCAGCTTCATCGCCGTCGATCTGCACCGGCAGTCCCGCATCCACAACTTCGATTGTCTGGCACGCTACGACGCTCACGCTTGCCAGTCGGTGATGTACTCCAAATCCAAGTGCGATCAGTTCAAGCAGCCGCCCGCGGTAGGAGGTTGCCTTGAACAGCACCGCAACCAGCCGCGCATCCCTGACGGAAATGTCGTTGGCGATCGTAAAGCCGCCCGCGTAGCGCCGGGCCTTGGCGCCGACGACCCAGTTTGCATTGTAGGCAATGTCGTCGACGAGAACGGAAAAAAGCTTCGGCCTGCGCGCCAGCGCCTTCATCGCCGGCCAAGCGTAGGCGGCCTTGCCGATGCGTCGCTTCAGTTCCAGGTTCAGACCGCCAATGATCTCGCCGTCGAAACCGACGCCCGCCATCAGGAAGAACGGTTCGCCCCCCGCAAGCGCGCCCGGGATTTCAGCCACCGGGCCGTTGAGCAGCATTTCGGCGACTTCATGCGGTGTCGACGGCAGCGGTAGTTCGCGCGCGAGTACGTTTCCTGTCCCCGCCGGAATGACGCCTATGGGCACGCTCGCATCTGGTCCGAGCGCCTTCGCCAGCGCCCGCACCGTGCCATCGCCGCCGGCTGCGATCAGCGCGTCGAACTGGTCGAACTTGACGATGCGCTCCAGCGCCTCCTGCGACAGATGCTGGCTGAGGCCCCAGAGCCGCAGCATCACCACCTCCGCCCCGCGTTCTTCCAATTCGCGCACGACCCGGCGCACCAGACGATGCCGGCGCAGCCCCGCGACTGGATTATGGAGCAGTAGAAATCGTCGGCGCATAGAACGATTGCAGTTGTTGGAGCATGTTCAGCAAACGTGTACGCGGTGTCTTGCCGAAGACGAGCTGCACAGTAGCGTTTCAAACATGCGAGAAAACAAAGAATTAGAGCGCGGCTGCGAGTCCATGAAAGTGAACGCGCTCTATGAGTCCGCCACAGTTGGCCAGTCATACATGAAAACCGTCAGTTTCGATAAGAAAGCGAGGTGTTTACCGTGAATGTTGCACAAATCATCAATGAGGCGGGGACCTTGGGCGAACAACTGACCGCCTGGGGGATTGTCGCCCTTCCGAACCTGATCGCAACTCTTCTGATTTTGATTGCCGGCTGGTGGATCGCCGGCCGGCTGGAGCGCGCCGTTTCCGCGGTTCTCTCGAAACAAGGTCGTTTCGACACGACTCTGATGGCAGTAATCACCAAGCTGGTTCGCTATCTCGTGCTGATCCTGTTCGCCGTGGCAGCGCTTGGCCAACTCGGCATCCAAACGACCAGCATTCTGGCTGCGCTCGGCGCCGTCGGCCTCGCCGTCGGTCTCGCACTTCAGAACACGCTCTCCAACATCGCTGCCGGTATCATGCTATTGTGGCTCCGCCCTTTCAGCATAGGCGACTTCATCGAGTCGCAGGACACGATGGGCACCGTCGAAGATATCGGTCTGTTTGCAACGCGAATGACGACGCTCGAAGGCTTGTTTGTTTTCGTGCCCAATTCCGAACTTTGGAACAAGAAGATCGTCAACTACTCCAAACGCCCGAACCGAATGGTCCGCGAGATATTTACGATTTCCTACGACGACGATATCGGCAAGGCCCGGGAAACGTTGCTCACAATGTTGAATGCCGACGATCGTATCCAGTCGTCGCCAGAACCTATAGTGAAGGTGTCCGCGCTGGGCGATAGCGCTGTGGCACTCGAAGTGCGTGCGTGGACCAGGACCTCGGACTATGTTGCAACGCGCTGGGACGTAATCGAACGTGCGAAGGCGGTGCTGGAAGCCGAAGGACTTTCAATTCCTTTTCCGCAGCAGGATGTGCATATTCGCAACTTCCCCGAAGGCTTCAACCGGGCGCCCGAAGGTCGTTTGATGCCTGCCGGGCACTCGCCTGGAACGGTGTGACCCGCTGAGCAGCATCGGTATCGAGGCGAGACGGAACAAGATGGATGCACGCCCCGACACGAAAGACGTGCTGATCAATCTCTTGGCGTTCCAGGCCGCATGGCTGTCGCTGGTGCTCGGTGCGGCCACCGGCTATGCCCTCGCCGGCCTGGCCGTCGCGTTGGCAGCGATGCTGCTGCATCTGGCGCGTTCGCCCGACTGGAGTTCTGAACTGAAGCTGATGACTTTCGCCCTCGCTTTGGGTGTTTTCGTCGAAAGCGCGCTGATGGCTGGCGGCTTGGTCGCGTTTCGCCACAACGGCCCGATATCTGCTCCGGTCGCAACGCTGGCGCCGATCTGGCTACTGGCTCTTTGGCCGGCGTTCGCCACGCTGCTCAACGTGGCGTTTCGCGGCATTCGGCAGTGGACTGTCGCCGCGGTAATCTTTGGCGGGGTCTTCGTTCCAGTCGCCTACTATGCCGGCGCAAAGCTTGGCGTGATGATCCTGTCAGAGCCCTACTTCCGCAGCTTGTTCGTGATCGGCCTCGCCTGGGCGCTTGCGTTGCCGCTGATGTTCACCATGGCCCGCCGCTGGGATGGCTGGCGCAACACGTAAGGCGTAAGGCTCATGCCGTCTCCTGCGCCCGCGCCTCGATTGCCCGCCTCTCCGAGCGAAGGCCGGCGTACAGGCACCCGCACATGCCAAGCAGCACAAGCGCGAAGGGAAAGCCCGTCGCGATCGCGGCCGCCTGCAGAGTGGCGAGCCCGCCGCCGAGCATCAGGGCGATGGCGACAAGCCCCTCGAAGACGGCCCAGAAGATGCGCTGGGCGACCGGCGGCTCCATTTTGCCGCCCGACGTAATGGTGTCGATGACGAGCGAGCCTGAATCCGACGAAGTCACGAAGAACACGATCACCAGCACGATTCCGAGGAAAGATAACACGCCGCTCATTGGCAACACCTCCAGCATCTTGAACAGCGACAGTTCCGGGTGCCACGTGGTGACCGTTTCGGCAACGCCCTGGTAATGGCCGTCGATCAGCTGCACCAGCGCCGTGCCCCCGAACGTCGTCATCCATAACACCGAGACCAGCGTCGGCACGATCAGCACGCAGATAACGAACTCCCGCACCGTGCGCCCCCGCGAGACCCGGGCGATGAACATGCCGACGAATGGCGACCATGAGATCCACCATGCCCAGTAGAACGTCGTCCAGCTGTGCAGGAAGTCTTGGTCGCGCCCGACAGGGTTCGACAGCGGGACTATCCGCCAGACGTAGCTCGCCAGATTGTCGAAGAAACCTGTGAAGATCGCTGCCGTCGGACCCGCGACGATAATGAAGCTCATCAGCCCGAAAGCCAGCACCATGTTGATTTCCGACAAGCGTTTCACGCCGGCATCGAGCCCTGCGACCACCGACAGTGTCGCCATGCCGGTGATGCACGCGATCAAAATGACTTTGTTGACGTCGGTTGCCGGAATCCCGAACAGGTAGTTCATCCCCGCCAGTGCCTGCTCGGCGCCGAAGCCGAGCGATGTCGCCAGCCCGAACAGCGTGGCGAAGACGGCGAGGATGTCGATCACGTGGCCGGGCCAGCCCCAGACACGGTCGCCAAGCAGCGGATAAAACACCGAGCGGATCGTCAGCGGCAGGCCGCGATTGTAGGAGAAGAAAGCCAGCGACAACCCGACGACGGCATAAATCGCCCACGGATGCAGCCCCCAGTGATAGATCGTCGCCGCCATCGCCGCGTCGCGCGCGCGCTCGACATTCGCAGGCGAAACGAACAGCGGCGGTTTCTGGAAATGGGCGACCGGCTCAAGGACGCCAAAGAACATCAGCCCGATGCCCATCCCGGCGGCAAACAGCATCGCCAGCCATCCCGAGAACGAGAACTCCGGTTTCGCGTCGGGTCCGCCAAGCCGGATGTGTCCGAATGGCGAAACGATGAGATAGAGCGCGAAGAGGACGAAGACGTTCCCGGCCAGGATGAACAGCCAGTCGAGGTTCGATGTCACCCAGACGCGGAGATTTTCGAAAAATTCCTTGGTGCCGTCTGGTAACGCCAGCGCCATAGCCACGAAAGCGACGATGATGACGCCCGAGACTAAGAAGACCGGGTTGTGGACGTCGAAGCCCCAGACTTCGACGTTGTCCTGTCCGATCTCGTAGTCGGTGTCGTAGGCGTACGGCGGCGTCTGGTCGTCGGTCCGCGTATGATCGCTCATGCCGGGCGGGGCCCTCCATCAAGTTTGCCTCGATGGATGGTACGGTCGGTCATTTGCGCCGGTGGCGCAAGGGCGGCGGCCGTTTAGACGAACAGCGTCAACGCACGCTCGAGAAACGCGACGACACTGACCGGCGCTTTATGGGTCATCACCAGGTAGGTGCTGGCGACCGAAAGACCTGTCGACGCCCCTATGCAGGCCCCGACCGCAACGGCGTGAAGCGTTGTCCGCATCCTCCGCTGCTTCCAGTCAGCAGCCTCCGCGCCTGCTAGCGAAGCTGGATCGTCGGCGTCATTTCCCAGCGACACAATCACATAGTGCGTCCCGCCCTCGGCAAGGCGCGCAATCTCCTCTCGCGACAGAAAAATCGTACCGGTTCTTTCTTGCCAGCGAACAAGACCGGAAACGGGCATCCTGCTACCGGCGCTTGCCGATATTTCACCGTCCGACATACGCAAAACTCCACACCTGACGGGCGATATATTTCATGCGGCAGTACGCCACGTGAAGTATAATGATCACTGATTATGTCGAGCGCAAGACAGTTTTCAAACGGGCACTTGAGCTGCCCGCAATAATCGTCCGGAATCGCATCACGAATCATGTCGCCGGATTTCAGCCACACCCGGCTGATGTACAAAATTCCGATGTCCCGTGGCGCGATTCCAATGCTGTCAGTGGCGAGGCGAAGCCGGCACGATGAGTTCGGCAGCCTCGGGTTCAAGGCACAGACGATCCGAGCACGCCTGCAGGCTGAGCGTCACACGTTCGACACGCTCATCGTCTTGTGAACCCGCGTGGTCGCGTCAAAACTCCACTTCCACGCTCCACTTGAGCGTTTGATCGGGAGTGTTGTCGTTGAGGCTGAACAGCATGCCGACGCCGAGCGTAACGGCCATCCCGTCATCGTCGTCACCCTTTGCATTGCCGCTCTCGTCGTCTTCGGAGCCAGTGAGGCCGCGCGCTTCAGATACGCCATGGCGCTTACCCGTCGAGAAGGTATAATAAACGAGCGGCCCGGCGCGATGCAGGTCGTGATCGCCGAAGGCAGCGCGCTCTTCCCCCGGCGTGCCGCTATTCCCGAGCCGGTCAAAGGTGCCGTAGCCCTCGAGCGCCAAAAGCCAGCTCTCGCTCACCGCATAGGACAGTTGCGCCGCATAAGCGAGGTCCCATTTCTGGTCCCGTTCTGGCTGTCGGCCGCCGCGCGCGCCGTTGCCGAAGTGATGCACGAACGTCAGGTTGCCGATCGCGCCCCAAGGTCCGTACTTGGCCTCCACGATTGGCCCGAACACAATTGAGTTGAGATCGTCGCCCGCCTGGATCGGATGCTCGAATTCCGCAAGCGCGCCGAAACCGATGCCGCCGTTTTCGGGCACGGGGTTCAAGATCGCCACCAACTCAACGGCGATTTCGTCAAGTTTGAGATCGGCGAAGGCATTGGCGAAGGCAATGTCGTCGACATCCTCGAAGCGTTCCTTCTCGAATTCGATACCGACGCGCATGCGCAGGAACGTCGTCAGCGTCGCTTCCATCTCGAGGGCGTGGCGCTGGCGCGCAACGGAGTTATCGTCGAACAGCAGATCCCCATCCGTGTCCCGCATTATGCGGCGGCGCGGCTGTCCAAAAGAGTGCGCGTTCTGGCTTTGGAATTCCAGATTGCCGGGCTCGGCATCGAGATCCTTCAACTCGAATTGCCCGACCGCCGGCCCTGCCTTTACCGGCGGCGCGAACGCAACGAGCGCCAGCGCGCAAGCCGTTGCGAGCAGGCGGCACTCAGTTTGGCGGGCAGCGCATTTCCGGGGAGGCGTCCAGGCAGGGCACATGATGGCTCTCGGCAATATTATTCCAGCCGATACTATGCATACCAGCCGCCATCAGGACCAAGATGCAATGGATTTCGGGAAATTGTTTGCTAGCTCAGCGATGAAATTTTGACACACCGAGGTGGCTGCTCGGGTGGCTGAAATCAGGCGGAAGGAAGGCGGTAAAAAGTCCTAACGAAGGCGCTGAAACCCGTGTAAACATTGAGCTTAGCGAAGACGAGTCAGATGGTGACAACACGTCGCAAGCGTGTAACAAAGACCCTGGGGAGGGGGTGACCTTCAGGGGAGCCCCACATGTTTTCACGCCAAGCTACGCCGCCTAAGTCCGACCATCATACAATTCACGCCAATGCGGTGCACGAGCAACCACCGCCGCCAATTCCCGCTGCCGCACCCGTCCTAATCGAAACCGCGCCGCCGCCGGCGGATTCGGTGATCGGCCAGGATTTGAAGATTCTCGGCGGCGGCCTCCGTCTCATCTCGGAAGGCAACCTCACAGTCGACGGTATCGTCGAGGGAGATGTGCTCGGTGCCAACGTCGTCATAGGCAAGCATGGTCAGGTCAACGGACTTGTTCACGGCGAGACGGTGTCGATCCATGGCCAAGTCTCGGGGATGGTGCGCGCCGTCGACGTCTCGCTCAAAAGCGGAGCGAACGTCGAGGCCGAAGTTCATCACAACACGCTCAGCCTCGAACTCGGCGCCAACTTCGAAGGCCGTTCGCGCCGCTATCTGGAACGCGAGGAACTCATCCCCGATCTGGTGCGCGCGGCAACCGAAGGCCGGCTTGAACATTCACCACCGCAACCCGGACCAGCCCCGCTGACATCGCAGGGTTGAAAGGATCGGGCCCGAACCGGCTGCTTCGCGGCCGGATAGCGGCGGCTCCGTCCTGTTTCGGACTTTCACATCGGCAAGTGCCCGGCTCCGTGTCGGGCAAATTCTGCCGCGCGCGTTCCAGGTTTCGAGTAAGTACGAGTAGGGTTTAATGGCTGAAGTCATGACGGAAAAAATCACGCTGGAGGATTCGCTTCCTCTACCGGGTCCGACGACGACTGTTCTGGGTCCGCATGTCGACATTGACGGCGACGTCTATATTGACGGGGATGTGATGCTGATCGGGCGCATCAGCGGATCGCTGCGCTGCAAGCGGTTCGTTCTCGATCGCGAAGGCGAACTCGAAGGCATGCTGGTCGCGGATTCGGCTGCGATCTGGGGGAACGTCAGCGCCGATATGTACGTGCCCATCATCGAACTGCACGCCGGCTGCTCTGTCGAAGGCGCCGCCTACCACGAGCAGTTCATCCTCGACCGCGAAGCATTGTTCGAAGGCAAGTCCCGTCGCTATCAAAACCCGCAGGCGATGGCACCGGCTACCTGACCTGCGGCCGGCAGCACCGGGCGGCGGCGACCGGAAGGTCGTCTGCTGCGCTTGACGCCGCTTACGTGGTCCGACGCTAACGTGGCCCGCATGTCAGATGGCGTCCCGGCCGGACTGGCTGACATGCCGCACCGGATTTGTCTGCGATCCGCACATCCCCACTCGCTGTCGCCGCAATCAAGACATACTTCGGCACAACCAATCAGTACGCTTTCAGCTTCGGAGATAATACTAATGCGCGCCCGCTTTTTCACCAGTCTTCTGTCCGCCGCCTTGTTGTCCTCGCCGGCCCTCGCGCAAAACAACGTCGCGGTCGGCACCTTGACCTGCACGGGCGGCCAGGGCGTTGGCCTCATTCTCGGATCGCAGAAGTCGTATCGCTGCACGTTTTCGGCGAATGCCGGCCCGGTAGAAAGTTATACCGCGACCGTGACGAAGGTCGGCCTCGACATCGGCATTACCGGCGAAACGGTCATGGTTTGGACCGTACTGGCGGCAACAAGTGATGTACGGCCGGGCATACTGGCAGGCAGCTATGCCGGTGCTGCAGCCGGCGCGTCCGTCGGGATCGGCGGCGGCGCCAACGTTCTGGTTGGCGGGTCGTCGAATTCGGTAGTGCTCCAGCCGGTCAGCGTCCAGGGTCAGACCGGCCTCAACATCGCCGTCGGCGTTGCCGGCATGACCTTGCGCTGAGGCGAGTCCTATCCGCCGGCAACCTTCGTCGCGAAATTGTACTCTTTCAGTTCCTTCGTCGTGAAGACGTAGAGTTGGTCGCTCGGCGTTTTCATGGCGTGCAGCCACGCGCGCGTGTCGATGCCCATGTCGACGAGGTGCTGCTGGACTTCCGCCGTAATCGTCTGGGCCTGAGACATGCCGTCGGCGAGATCGCCCGGCGTCTTCTGCACCGCGTAAATCTGGTGCACTCCGACCCAGGCGTTGCGCCCGACAGTCCGTTCCTTGCCGCCCGACAACAAGATCGGGCAGGACGACGCGCAATAGGCATCGTCGGGCACCTGCGTGACGATTTCTTTTTTTCGCACCAGTTTCGACATGGCGATTGCGTCCTGCACCGACCCGCCCGGCGAGTGCAGGTATAGGCTCTTCACTTCTCCGCCCTGACCCTCGATGAAGTCCATGAACTCGGCTGCCGTACCGGGCTCGATCCGCCCCACCGCGCTCGCCGTGCCCTTCGGGCCGCGCACGAACGTCATCTTCTTGCCGACCGAGTCGTGGCTCGGTGGCTTCGCGTATCCGGGCATGCTTGGCCCCTTGCTGGACCGGCGCAGCGGCGTTGCGCGCGGCAGGTAGGGACGCACGTGATCGCGCTCCTTCGGCGGGTCCATGACGAGCGGCTCTTCGCGCTCGGTTTCGCCGGGAAGCGGCATGTTGGCGGCTTCGTAGATCGTTCGGTAATCGTAGGCGAGGAACACCGCCGTCACGACCAGCAACATGCGGAAGACCGAATTCAAAACGAGGCGCTCGCTCGGCAGCGTCCAGACGCGGCGGGCCGGCTGCTGCGCGGTCGTCTCCGCGGCTGCCTCCGACTGCACCGGCTCCTCGCGGGCTTCTCCGGTGCGCGGGCTTGAGGTTTCGGTGGCGTCCACGGGGGTCATTCCTTGCGCCGCATCCCTGGCGGCATGGTGATCGGTGTGACCTTGTCGCTGTCCGCGTCGGTTCCCGACGGCGATGGCGGCAGCGGCGGTGCAGTGGAACGGTGGCCGAAACGCTCTTCCATCTGCCGGTAGATTTCAGCCCCGCGCATGACATCGGCCGCGCTCATCGTCTCGGCATCGAGATCGACGCCGCCATGTCGGCGGATGGCGCCTTCGACGATAATCATGATGAAGATGAGGACGGCTGGCAGCAGGTCGATGGAGATGGCGCCCGCCCAGCTCGGCAGGAAGTCGCCGGCATAAAGCAGCACGGCTTCCGGAGGCGAAAGCGGCTGAAACCGCGCCGGCTTGACGGCTTCGCGCTGCAGGATCTCGTCGGCGGCACTCGACAGTGCGCGGCTTTGTGCCCTGAGGGATGCTTCCACCCGGCTGACGACCTCCGTCTGTCGTTCCTGCAGACCGACATCACGGCCATCCGCAATCGGCGCTATGAAGGTCTTGCCGAGGTCCTCCGCCGCCCGCTTTACCGATGGTGCAACCGACGTCTGCTGCAGCGCCGTGATCTGCCCGATCAACTTGAGCGTCTCTTCTCCAAAGGCGTTGGCGCGCGCCTCGATCGGTCCGGAACTCGAAACCAGCTCGCGCATCCGCGCCAGATTGCGCCCGCCGCTTTCGTAGTGACGCTTGACCTCGTCGCGGCTTTCCTCGACCTCGAGCGCCAGCCGGTTCAATTCCGTGGACATCTGCGCCAGCAGTTGCACGACCGTGCCCGAGCCCGAGGTGCCGGTCAGCGCCCCGGTCGATTTTTCCTGTTCCGCAAGCCCGGCAAAACGTTTCGACGCCAGCTGGATATCCGGCAGCAGGCTTTGCGCGGCAAGCGCATTGGCGTGCGACTCGTCAAGCTGCTGCTGGTAGGTTTCGGTTGCGTTTGCCATGTGCTGTTCGAGCGCCGCCGACCCGGCAAGTGCTGCCGCGTTGAGCCAGCTCGACATGGCGATGATCATGCAGGAGCCGATCAGCATCGCAAGGAATAGCCAGGCGCGCGCGCTGGCGCTTTCAACATGCGGCAGGAAGCGCATCAGGTAGGACCAGAACGCGTAGATCCCGACCGAAACGGCGACCGAATAGATTACCGCCCCGAAGAACACGACGGCAGGATCGCCGTTGAGCAGGCCGCGTACGCCGAGGTAGGTGTAGACGCCGCTGGCGAGCGCCAGCACGGCAAGCGTCACTTTCGTTGTCGTTTCCAGGCGGGCCTGCCCGAGCTTCAGCTGTTCAGCCATGCATTTTTCCTCGGTTTCGTATTCGGCCAAGTCTTATTGCATTTGGATGTAGCGCGGATTGCGCGGCGCGTCGTGTCAACCCACGCGAAATGGCGATGGTACGGTCTGCTTTCAACGGAGACGTGAGTGCCGAAAAGGGCGACGGCATGGCGAGGCGGGGGCCGCCGGCCGCTCAAGGCCGCCACCGGTACGTTATTGGGCGATTCGCCGAACGAGATGGCCACAATCCCACGCCTGCCATCGAAATCGAACGCGGCGGTCCAGCACATGTCCCCTGGAACCGGAAAGCTGGTATTGAGGGCGCAAAGTTCAAAGAATTCGCAAGACCTTCGGGGGGACATAAGCGTTGCGCATCGTATCATTTTTTGCAGTGGTTTGGGGGATTGCCGCATTTCTAGGACATTCGGCACCGGCACGCGCTCAAGCCGAAGCGCAGGCCGCCCAGGGTCCGCCGCTCAACGTCGGCATTTTCCTGAGTTCCGACCCTGCAGCCTGTTACGAGAGTGGCTATGATGCTGCGATCCGCTTTTTGACCGAGCACGAGGTCGCACGCCTGAACCGGCGCGGCGGCGTCGACGGAAGGCCCCTGCAGATCAATTTCTACGATGACATGCGTGACCCCAGGCAGACGGTCGCCAACGCGAAGCAAGCGCTTGCCGATCCGCAATTGCTTGCCATGGTCGGCCTGACCAGTTCCGATCTCGGCAAGGTCCTGTTCAACGGTTCGCCAAAGGACGGCATCGACGGGCTCGGCGAGGACATCGCGAAAAGCGGCGTGCCGTTCATAACCGACATGTCGGTCTCCGGCACGTTCGCCAAGTACGCCAACGTGTTTTCGACGCGTCCCTCACAGGACGAGGGAAATGCCCCGATTGTGAGCGAGTTCATCAAGGAGAGCGGCTATTCGAAGGTCGCGCTGATCGTCAACAATGACAAGCTTTACTCCAGAACGCTCGCCGATGCGGTAGCTGCCGGGGCTGGAACGCAGAAGGTCGTTGCCGATCACCGCGTCGGTGAAAAGGACAAGAATTCGATGGACCCGGAGGCGATCCGCATTGCTGTTGCCGATCTGAAAGAGAAAGCCCCCGACATCGTTGTAATCGCCGTCGGCTCAGCGCGCACCGCCCCGATCATCACAGCGATGAAGGACGCCGGGATGACGGCGGCGGTCTTCATTATCGGCATCCTCGAACGCATCCCCGAAGAGGTCCGCAATAGTTATCCCGGCCCATTCTTCGAATTGACGATGAGCGACCTGCCGGAAGTCCATAACGCCATGCTGGGCGAACTCGTCCGCCAGGGGGAACCCGGCGACTGGATCTTCGAGGGGGCAAAACGCGATAATGCAGCGGGCTGGACCGATGGGTCATGTAAACCGCGCGATAATATCCAGCACCGCGATCCCCTGGAGGGCGACAACCGCCGGGCTATCGAACGTGCGTCCCAGTTCGCCGATATGATCGCCCTGGTCGCCGCCGGCGCCAACGCGGCGGAACCGGGGAGCGATCCGGCCGCCCGGCGCATGGCGGTCGTCGAGGCCCTGACGACGACGTATGCCAGCGGCAGCGGCGCATTCCGCGGCCGCTTCAATAACTGGTCGTTCGATGCGCGCACCCGCGTTGCCGTGCGCCCGCTGCTCCTCATCATCCTGCCGACCGGTGCGAAGAACCGCCGCCGGCAGCTCGCCCCCTTCCAGTTCCTGCGCCTGCGCGACGGCTCGTTGCGGCGCATCGATACGCTTTACATCGACATCGACCTCGTACGCGCACACCGTGCCGACGACAACGAGAAGACGTTCCTAGCCGAATTCTATCTATCCATGCGCGCCAACCAGGGCGCCGACATCGAGCGACTAGATTTCACCAATGCCTACGTGGATCAGCGCAGCAACGGCCGCCAGATCACGATCGAAAAGCTCCACGACGGTTCGCCGGACGCAGCCTACCCCGACCGCATGAAGATCTACCGAGTTTCGGGCCGTTTCCTGTTCAAGCCGGACCTCAAGGCCTATCCCTTCGACACCCAGCGCTTCTTTATCGAGATCAAGCCGCTCTCCGGCACCGCCTTCCTCGTGCAGCCGCCGCCTCAATCGCTCCGCGACCGCGACGTCGCTTCAGACGATTGGCAGGCAACCGGCCAGTATGTCGGCCTCGGCGAGGATTTCATACCGATCGTCGATGCCTACACCCATGCACCCAGCGTCGTTCCTTTCTACAAGGCGCAATACGTCTGGCTGATGCAGCGTGAGGTGAACGACTACGTACTGCGCGTCATCGCCCCGCTGTTGTTCATTCTCATCGTCGCCTACGTGTCGATCTTCATACCGCACCCGCACTTCGAGGCGATCGTGACCATCCAGGTGACGGCGCTCCTCTCGGCCGTCGCGCTGTATCTGTCCCTGCCGCAGCTCGATTCGGATACGGCCACCCTGTCCGACCGGTTATTCCTCTTCTACTACCTGATGGTGAGCGTGATGATCATCATCACGATTGCCCGTATCAACAAGCACGTCGCCGCGCGCAAATGGCTGAAGCTGTCGCTTGGCTTCGTGCACACACTCGGCATCCCGCTCGCGGTTGCCGCCATGGCCTGGCATGTCTATGCGCTGAGCCAGTCGGGTGCATGATGGCTGGGAAATAACAAAACTAAAGGCCGCACCGGCGGCATCTCGATTTGAACTGGTGAAAGCGTGGCGCCTGTGAAGGGCGCCACGCGTTTTCCTCACGCACCGAATATGTCTTGGGTGATGCCGGAATACCAGCCAAGGCTTTCCTCATAGGTTGCCTTGCGCAGCGCGCTATCCTCGCCGGTATTCGATATGAATCCGGTTGTCTTCGTGATCTTTTCTGGCGCGCCTTCATAGTTTGCCCCGACCTTGACGCCATCGTCGGGTGCGATGAGGCTCCAGCACGTATTGGAGAATTTGGCCGGGAAGACGCGGCTTCCGGTCAGCGCGCCTCGTACGGCGTTGGCGCAGACCTTCGCCTGGCTGTTGGCCGAAAAGGCCGACTTGGGCATGTCGCCGGCAATTGAAGAGTCGCCGAGAACGTAGACGTTTTCATCGATTTGGCTCTGCATGCTATCTGGAACGATCGGGCAGAACCCGGAGTCGTTGGTCAGTCCGGCTGTGATCGCGATGCCCCCTGCGGATTGTGCGGGAATGACATTGGCGACGTCGGCCTTGAAGACGTCGAGTTCCGTTTCGATTTTTCCGGACTTGGCATCCACGGATTTGATGCTGCCGAGGATCGATCCCGGGATCCATTCGACCATGCCGGGGTAATGCTTTTGCCAACCCTCCTGGAACAGCGCCTGCTTGGAAAACTTTTCCTTCGGATCGAGGACGATGATCTTGGCCGTCGGATTTTTCTGCTTGAAGACGTGCGCAACCATCGAGATGCGCTCATAGGGGCCGGGCGGGCAACGGTAGGGATTTGGCGGGGCGATCATAACGAAGGTGCCGCCCTGTTTCATCGCTTCGATCTTGGATTTCAGAAGCTGCGTCTGCGGACCGGCCTGCCAGGCATGCGGCATCACTTCGGCGGCTTCTTGCGAATAGCCCGCTACACTGTCCCACTTGAGTGAGATACCTGGCGACACGATTAGCTTGTCGTAGGGCACCTTTGAACCGTCGGCCAAAGTCACAACCTTGGCGCCGCGGTCCACCGCTGTTGCCATCTGGTGAACGACTTTGATGCCGTGAGTGCTTTCGAGCGTCTTGTAGTCGTGCGTAATGGATTCGAACGTTCTGAAACCGCCAATATGGAGATTCGAGAAGAAGCAGGTCGTGAATGCTTGCTGCGGCTCGATCAAAGTGACGTCGATTTCGCCCTTCGAATCCTTTGCCAGGTAACGTGCGGCCGTGCCACCTCCAGCGCCGCCGCCGATCACGACAACTTTGGGCTTGCCTTGAGCACGCAGAAACGAAGGCATTGCGAGCGTCGACGTCGAGAGTGCTGCGCTAATCATGAATCGGCGCCGTGAAATGGGCATTTTCCGTCTCCTTGGTTGCTCGTTTCTCTTTGCTCAAGTCGTCCTTTTGGAATTCGGCCTTATTGGCCATTCTTGTTGAAATATGCAGCCAGCGCCGCGATCTCCTCGGCCGACAACCGGCCAGCGATCATGCGCATTACAGGATGTTCGCGTTTTTTGCTTTTGTAGCCATGCATTGCAACGACGAAATCTTCCGGCGGCCAGCCGACGATAGACGGGATACCTTTGTCTTCACCAGATGCTTGATGGCAGGTTACGCACTCGCCTGAGAGGTATTCGCCGAATTCAGCGTCGCCTTTCAGCGCCAGAATCTCGGCGGGCAAGCCCGCGTCAATGCCAGTACGTGTCGGAACCGGCGTCTCAGGAATATTCGACGGGCCGGTGGAGAAGGATTCGAGATAGGCGAGGAGGGCCTTGCGGTCGTCAGCGTCGTCCACGCCGCGCAATCCCATAGTCGTTTCCTCGATGAAGCCTTTTGGATCCGCAAGGAAGGCGTCGATGGTTTCCGGTGTCCAAACCAGCCCCTCCGCTCCCGCCTTGACCATCGCCGGAGAATAGCGCGCGCCTTTGACAGAACCCGCTTTTCGACCGATGAGATTGTTGAGCTGGGGACCCAGGCGATTTTCTGCCTCGACGCCGATGCGGTGGCATGCCGAGCAGCGCTGGAACACTTCAACGCCGCGGCTGACGAGCCGGTCGTGCTCTTTCCCGGTCGCTTCGCTGGATTGGGCGTGCGCATTGCCGGCGATTGCCATGCATCCGGCAACGAGTGCGACCGCAAAAGCGAGTCCGGACTGCAGATTGGCCAAACCGAAACGCTCAACGACCCTCATGGATTTTTCCCTATTCCGCGCAACGCCAATGCCTGCTCTCCGCATTGGAAAACAATCGAAATAGTCGAATGTTTGTATGTAATCGGAATCTTGCCGGCTCGCAACTGTCTGGGGCGACCGGACGGTGTGGCGCTGGTGTCGATAAGCTGACGCACCGTCGAGACTTTGCCACCAACTCAGCGATGCCGCACCGCGTCGGCGCGTGCCGAAGTGCTGCGATGGACATTCACCCACATAACGCTTCCGGATTCTGAACGGCGGCTAACGCTGACATTCAGAGCCGGTTCATTGGCAGCACTCTAAACCTGATCAACCCTCGAAGGTCGAGGCTGCAATCAAGGAGACGGATTATGATGATGGGAAAAGTTCTGAAAGCCGGCGTGATCGTTCTGGCAATGGGCGTTGGTATGACGCAGGCATTCGCCGGCGGATCGAGAGTGAGCATCGAACAGTACGGCATCGGCAACGGCGTCGGTGGAGCGCAGAGCGGCAAGCGCAACCGTCTCACGGTTTACCAGGCCGGGCGCAGCAACGGCGCGATCTCCAACCAGCGCGGTCGCAGTAACGTCGCCGTCATCGGCCAGCGCGGTGCGCGCAATGCCGCTAACGCCTCTCAGCGCGGAGCCGGCAACATAGTCGGTATCGCCCAGTTCGGTCGCGGCCATACAGTCGTGACCTCGCAGGATGGCCGCGGAAATGCCGTCGGCGTCATCCAGGCCGGTCGCAACAATACGGCAACGAGCCGCCAGGTCGGTGCAGGAAACGTTGCTGTAATCGTACAGGACTGATCGTTTTACTCGTTCCATATCCCGGGGAGCCCTGCAACGGGTTCCCCGGCGTGGAGCAGGAAACAGACGTTATTCGTTGAAAATTCTGCAGTGCCCCACAGGAGGCCAGCATGTCGAACTATGTCAAACAAGTAATCGTGATCGCAGCCGCGGTCTCATGCGTTGGTGCATCGATACCCGCAAGCGCGGACGGCTCCGTAAGCTGCTCGATCCAGGTTTCCCGCAACGGTGGCATGACCGCGCTCACCGGGCTTGCCCGCGCAAGTTCGCCAGTGTCCGGTACCTATGAGTTCGTCGTGACGAGTACCGGTTCGGGAGGCTCCTCCAACATCGTCCAGAGCGGTGACTTCAGCGCCTCTGGCGGTCAGACCGAAGAACTCGGACAGGTAGCGGTCGGCGGCGGCTATTCCGCGAAGCTGAAGGTCCGCGCCGGCGGCAGAACTTACGTGTGCAGCCAGCACTCATGATTTGTCCGTAGGCCGCGCCTACGGTCGTAACGAAACCAAGGCGTGCCGGACCAGGGCGCTGCTGCATCGCTGCGGCCCTACCGGCACTTACCATCCACCTTGGCTCCGGCCCGTCGTGGCGACGCCCACATCGGTGACGGCTTTTTGGAGGAGAAGAGAGAATGTCGAAGTCCTGGAAGTTGAGCATCGGTTTATGCGCTCTCGCCCTCGCTGGTGCTGTGACCGCAGGCTCTCCCCCAGTTGAAGCTGGCCAGGTTGTCTTGCGAGTGGATTCCAAGCAGCAGGCCGCCCGCCTCAAAGGTTCGGGGCGCGAGCTCTACAAACTTTATCAAGCCCAGAGCAACTACGCGCGCAAGACGAGCAAGAGAAAATCCGGCAACTCCGCCGCCGTCTCGCAAACCGGGTCGCGCAACGGCGCTGCCCTCAGGCAGTCCGGTTCGGGCAACTCACTGCTGGTCGGCCAGAACGGCCGGGGCAACTCGGCCACAATCGATCAGAGCGGCAAGAACAATTCGCTCGGCCTTTACCAGTTCGGCCGCAACCTGAACTACACTGGCAAGCAGTCTGGAAATGGCGGCTCGCGGCTCGTCGTCCAGAGCGGCTGGTAGCAAGCTTCCTTCGGGAGCCGGGCCGCGGACTTGCGGCGGATCCCCGGGGCTCAACCAGCCGAAACTTTCCGCCCGTTGAGGTGGAAGCCGAGTTCGTCCCGGATGTTCATGGCGGCCTGACGCCAGTCGCCGCCACGCGGCCCGTCCATGGCTGACATATCGACTTTGCACGCCTCGTCATCGGGCTCATGTGGTGCTTCGCCGGTCTCATAGTAGGGCAGATCGAGATGGCCCTGTGTGCTGATGCTGTCCTCGCAATCCTCCGATATCGGGAACGCACCAATGCGGGCGGCAAGGTTTTGCAGCTCGGAGAGAATGAGACCCCGGCGCGTTTCGTGTTCGATGGTCAGGCTGCGCACGTCGTCGAGGAGTTTCTTGTCGGCAAGGCTCAACGCTTCGCCGAGAGCCGCAATCAGCAGGCCTTCCCTATTGGAAACGTCGGCGAGCTTCGCATGCATTTCCTCAATGTGAGACTTTGAATTTTTCATTGGTGCCCCCATTACGGCAACCCCCGATTTTAAGTTTCCGCGAATCACCAACGAATACAGACTGTTGACTTATTCACGAAAAATTGCGGTGAGAATGGGACAAGGGACTTTTTTTCCGAAAAAGAGATAAAGAACGAATCCGCGGGAAAGCTTTGGTTCCCGGCTTTTATGTACGAAATAGTAGGGGCTGCAAAACGACAAACCTTTCAATCTCGCCACGCCAATGCCAAGCTACGCCTTCGCGCTTTTTGCGACTTTCCACCTTTCCTCTGCGACGCGGATGTCTGCGAGGATGCGGTCGATCAAGAGGCATGTGCGATTGAACAGGTCCGACCCGCGCCTGTAATCGGCGGGCGCAAAGAAGTCGATGCGTCCGGCATTGAACAGGTCCACGCACTTCTTGCGCCCCTTGCCGGGCGGATGGACGGCGATCGCATGTCCGCCATTCTTGCGCGTCACCGCCATGGAAGGCACGTCGGTATCGCCATCGCCGAAATAGATCATGTTAGAGAATGGGATGGGGCGTTCGGCTTCCGACATGTGCTCGTTGATCGTCTCGCCAAGATCTTCGACGCCCTTGTTGATGCGGAACAGGAATTGCGTCTTGCCCGTGTCGGTGATCACGCGCTTCGGATAGGGGAGGTCATAAGCGTCGAACCAGTATTCGGAAGCGAAGACGTTATGGAAGCGATGGTAGATGGGTGTGCCTTCCACGATCTCTGTCAGTCCAGATGAGATGAGATAATGGCGCAACGTGATGCCATGGCTCTGCGCGCGAATGCTGGTGTAGTCCTCGATGGTGTCGAACCATTCCAAGACGCCGGGGAACAGTTCCACATCGCGCCCCTGGGCTACGAGATCCTCCCGGTCGATCCGCACCCCGGCTTCCTTCGCCTTCTTGTAGAGAAGGTGCATGTAGGTGATCAGCGGGTCGGCCTTGTGCTCCTTCGCGACCCGGTTCGACTCCGCCCAGAACTGCGCCGGATCGATGCCGATTTGCGGCAGGAACGCATATTCCTGCATCGGACGCGGCGATAGCGTCCCGTCGAAATCATAGACGAGCGCTATGGTTTTCTTAGCGAACTTGGCTGAGCCCGATGACTTCTCTGGTTGCGTTCTGGCGCCGCCGCTCTTTGCGGCGGCCTTCGTCCTTCGCTCCGATGTCGCCCCGCCGCTACTTGCTTCCGCCCCCTGCCCGCGTGTCGCCCGCTCTGCCATAACGTCGCCCCCCTCGGTGCGATTCGACTTGCTCCGCTTGAAGGCTGCCTGATTCGCGGGCGCGGAATAAGGCACCGGACTTGACAGAAGGATTGCAAGCAGCGAAACGCCTGCCTGAGACGGTCCACAATTTGCGAGGGACGAGAACATGCCGCTGCCTCCCTTCCCGACTCCCCAACAGGCCCGCGACGAACTCGTCGGTATCGTTACGTCGTTATCGTATGTAACGGGTTCGGAACTGCGCCTCGCCTCGGGCAAGACGTCGACTTACTATTTCAATATGAAGCCAACGATGCTGGATGCCCGCGGCGCCTTCCTCATCGGCCTCCTCATCCTGGACAGAATGGACTCGATGCAGGTGAGCCTCGTCGGCGGCCTCGAGATGGGAGCCGTGCCGATTGCGACAGCGGTCGCAGCCGTCAGCGCCGCCAAGGGCGACCCTGTATCCGCGTTCTTCGTGCGCAAGCAGGCAAAGGACCATGGCACACAGTCGCTGATCGAGGGACTCGCCAAGGATGAAACGATGGAACAGCGCCGTGTTGTAATACTGGAAGACGTGACGACCACAGGAGGTTCGGCGCTCAAGGCCGTCGACGTCGTGCGCGCCGAAGGTGGCGAAGTCGTTGCCGTTATCACTGTTCTCGACCGCCAGGAAGGCGCCGAAGCCGCCTTTAGAAAAGCGGGAGTACCGTTCTTTTCACTGATGACCAGGGAAGACGTCGTCGGCGCCGGTTAGTGCCTGTCTCGCCAGTCAAATCTCCGCGGCTTCCACGGCCTGTCAGCGGCAGCAGCGGATTTCACGTCATCATATGACCTGTCTCCGGTGCGACGGCGTGGCGCGGAACCCCTTCAAAAACCAATCCAGCAAGACAGGCAGAAAAAGTGTGCCAACCCGTGTGGCTACTTTTTCGATGCTGACGAGCCGGATGCCGCCGAGTTGGAAGCCGACGAGCTTGACGACTTCGACGGTTCATCGCCCCAGGTCTCGCGCATCTCAAGCAGCGCATCAAGTTTGGTGGGCAAAGTCGGATAACCTGCAACCGTATCTTTACCGTAATTCGCCGCCTTTTTGTCCTGCGCCGTCGCGGTGGTGGCAATCATCGGACCAGCGGCAACGGCGGCAACGACGGCGAAGAGACTCAGGTGCTTCAGCATTTTCAATACTCCATCAGCTAGTGTTTCGCGTGCCTTGAATAGGCGCGCGATTGCAAGTCGAACGCATCGAAGTGTGCATGGTTCCATATGAAAGTTGGTTATCCGGCACACCGTGAAACAGCGATCGAAGCGCGAAACGCGGCCAGCTCGATAGGGCTCCATCGCCGGAGATGCCCTTCGGCCTCGCGAATGCTCCGTGTCGGAATCATTCCGAGTGGGCATGGAAAGCACGGGCCAAAATAAAGCCGCCGGACCAGTCGATCCGGCGGCAACGTTGTCTCGAGGTCTACCGACCTTATTCGGCCGCCGCCCTGCGGCCCGACAGCGGCGCGGCGCTAAGAACATTGGCATCGACGTGCCCAGCGAATTTTTCAAAGTTCGCCACGAACATCCCCGCCAGCTTCTGCGCCGTTTCGTCGTACGCGGCGGTATCCGACCAGGTCTGACGCGGATTGAGGATTTGTGGGTCGACTCCTTCGAGGGCGAGCGGAACCTGGAAGCCGAACTTCTCGTCGGTGCGCATCCCGGCATTGGCCAGCGCGCCCGACAGGGCGGCGTTGAGAAGTGCCCGCGTCGCCTTGATCGGCATGCGGCTGCCGACGCCATACTTGCCGCCCGTCCAGCCGGTGTTGACGAGCCAGCAGTCGACGCCGTGTTCGGCGATCAGCTTGCGCAGCAGGTTACCGTAGACGGAAGGGTGGCGCGGCATGAAGGGAGCGCCAAAGCAGGTCGAGAACGTCGCCTGCGGTTCCTTGCCCATGCCCTTCTCGGTGCCCGCAACCTTTGCGGTGTAACCGGACAGAAAGTGATACATCGCCTGCGCCGGCGTCAGCTTCGCGATCGGCGGCATCACGCCGAATGCATCCGCGGTCAGCATCACGATGTTCTTGGGATGCCCCGCAGTGCCGGTCGGGCTGGCGTTGGCAATCGCTTCGAGCGGATAAGCCGAGCGGGCATTCTCAGTCAGGCTGCTGTCGTCGAAGTCGGGCGTTCGGTCATCGCGCAGCACGACGTTTTCGAGAACCGTCGCAAACCGGTTTGAAGCCGCATAGATTTCCGGCTCGGCTTCCTTCGACAGCCGGATCGTCTTGGCATAGCAGCCGCCCTCGAAGTTGAAGATGCCGTCCGGCGACCAGCCGTGTTCGTCATCGCCAAGTAGCGTGCGTGAGGGTTCCGCCGAAAGGGTGGTCTTGCCGGTCCCCGACAAACCGAAAAACACTGCGCTGTCGCCGTCATCTCCAACGTTGGCCGAGCAGTGCATCGGCATGATGCCCTGTTCCGGCAGGAGGTAGTTGAGGAACGAGAAGACGCTCTTTTTGGTCTCGCCAGCGTACGAGGTGCCGCCGATGAGCACGATTCGGCGCGACAGGTCGCACGCAATCACGGTCTCGGAACTGGTGCCATGGTAATCGGGTGCGGCGCGGAAGCTTGGCAGATTGACGACGGTGAACTGCGGCTGGAATCCGGAGAGTTCATCTCCTTTGGGGCGGCGCAGCATGTGACGGATGAACAGCGAATGCCAGGCCAGTTCCGTCACGATTCGCGTCGGCAGGCGGTAGTCGGCATCCGCTCCGGCAAACAGATCCTGGACAAACAGTTCCTTGTCGGCGGCGAACGCGCAGAAATCCTGGAACAGTTGGTCGAACTGCTCGCGGCTCATCCGTTTTGCATTGTCCCACCAAATCGCGCCCTCGGTCTCGCCATCGACGACGATGTACTTGTCGTTCGGCGATCGTCCCGTGTGCTGGCCCGTCTCGGCTGCGAAGGCCCCGCTGGCGGTGAGCGCGCCCTCGTTGCGTCGGAGCGCAATCTCGACGAGTTCGGCCTCTGTCTTGTTGGCGACGATGGAGCGGGCCGCCGTCAGCGGGAAGGTCATGAAGGTCATTTGCCTGCTTTCGAATTCCGGAGAGATAGACTCATCCTAAGTCAGATCCATGCCTTGCCAGCACGTTTCGTGCAAAGCACAACGGTTGAGCGGGCCACGCGGGCCTGTGTCGCCTATGTTGCTGAAACGTCACCCATCGGGAATGTGTCCGAAGGTCGAACGAATGCAGGACGGCGTTTCGGCAGGCGGCGATACACAGCCAAGCGGGCAAATCGCGTTGAAATGTCCGGTTCTGGGCTACGAGCAAGACCATGGTGGCACCACTAAGCGTTTAGAAAGCGCCAATCACTGAGACAAGATATACGTACGTCGCTATCCGAAGGTACAGGGACGAAGTGGACTCCTCGCAGTTATCACCTGTGTTTCGACACCGCACTCCAGAAATTGCGCAGGAAAGCGACATATATCAGTGATCTTTCGGGCGGTTGACTTCAAAACTGGCCAGTTTTGCGGCATCGGCGTCGGTTTGATACTTCGACAGCCATTCCTTGTAGGGTTCTCCGTAGATGATTTCCCGGGAGCCTTCCTTACTGAGTTCGAAGCCTTTTTCGGCAGCCGCCTCTTGATACCAGCGGGACAAGCAGTTGCGGCAAAATCCCGAGAGGTTCATGAGATCGATATTCTGCACGTCCGTGCGCTGGCGAAGATGTGCAACAAGTCGGCGGAACGCGGCGGCTTCGAGTTCCGTGCGCGTCTTTTCGTCGATCTCTGGAAGTGATGATGCGGTCATTTGTCCGGCCTTTCTGAATTATTACCTGCTCACACAGATAGGCCCCGGGGCCAACCGGCGCCAGTGCTGCCCGCCTCATTGTCTCACACGGCGGCTGTCACCCCGCTTGCAGCCCCCCCCAACACCGGCCTGCCGAGTGTTGGCCGAGGAACAGCAGCCCAACACCGGCCTGTATCTGACGCGAGCCTTGCGAAGTTTCACGACGACGAGTCCACGAGCTTGCGAAGTGTCACGTCAAGGAGTGTTGGCCAAGAAGAACGCAAAGTCCCCGACGGCTTGACGGACTGCCCGTATTCGACGCAGATCAGGGCCGAACAAAATATCCGACCAAAGTACGAGGGACGAATGACGACGGCATTCGCTGCAGAACGCTCGAAACTGATGAAATATTTTGAGGCAGCGGTTTCGGCTGCCCATCCCTCGACCTGCGTGCCGCCGCACCTTCCGGATGTTCCTCAGGGGGGACGCATCATCGTTGTTGGCGCCGGCAAGGCCGGAGCTGCCATGGCCCAGGCCACCGAGCGCCACTACATCGCGCGCGGCGAAGGGGACCACATTTCAGGGTTCGTGACGACCCGCCACGGCTTCGGTCTGCCTACCGAGATCATCGAGATCGTCGAGGCCGGACATCCCGTTCCTGATGCAAACTCCGTATCGAGTGCCCACCGTGCCCTTGAACTGGTGGCGTCGGCCGGGCCGGATGACTTGATATTATGCCTGATGTCGGGCGGGGCTTCGGCGTTGTGGTCGGCTCCAGTCGACGGCGTGACGTTCGGCATGAATCAGGGCCTGACCAAATCGCTTCTGCGCTCGGGCGCGCGAATTTCCGAGATGAACTGCGTCCGCAAGCACCTGTCCCGCATCAAGGGCGGACGCCTTGCCGCCGCTGCCGCCGGCAAGGAAATGCTCACGCTGGCAATTTCTGATGTTCCCCACGATTCGCCCGATGCCATCGGCTCTGGTCCGACCGTCGGCGACGCGACAACGCTTGCCGAGGCCCGCGCCATCCTGGCGCACTACAACATTACGCCGCCCCCTGAGGTCGCCCGCGCTCTCGAGACTCCCGCTAACGAGACACCGTTCCCGGGAAGTCCGGCCTTCGCGCGCTCACGATTTGTCTTTGCCGCACGTCCCCTCGCGTCGATGCAGGCCGCCGCTGTCCTCGCCAGAAAGGACGGCTACCGCGTTGATATTCTTGGCGACTCCCTGGAGGGCGAGGCCCGCGATGTTGCCGCTTTCCACGCGGCCATGGCCAAGGACGCATTGCGTCGGGGCGACCGCGTCGCGCTGATGTCGGGCGGCGAGTTGACGGTAACGGTGCGCGGCGAGGGCTCGGGCGGGCCCAACCAGGAATACGCACTCGGGCTGGCGATCGCGCTGGGTGGGACCAAAGGCATCTTCGGCATCGCTTGCGACACCGATGGAACAGACGGTGGCATCGGCAAGGCCGACGATCCGGCGGGTGCCGTCGTGCTGCCGGACACAGTAACGCGTGCGAAGGCATCGGGAGTAGATGCCGTCGCGTTTCTGGACGATAACGACTCTACAGGGTTCTTCCGGCGGATTGGCGATCTCGTCATGCCGGGACCCACTCAGACCAACGTCAACGACTTCCGTGTGGTATTGGTTGATCCTTGAAACAGCCCAACACCGGCTTGCTGAGTGTTGGCGGAAAAGTGCCAACACCGGCTTGCCGAGTGTTGGCGGAAAAGCGCCCAACACGGCTTGCCGAGTGTTGGCGGAAAAGCGCCCAACACGGCTTGCCGAGTGTTGGCGGAAAAGCGCCCAACACGGCTTGCCGAGTGTTGGCGGAAAAGTGCCCAACACCGGCTTGCCGAGTGTTGGCGGAAAAGTGCCCAACACCGGCTTGCCGAGTGTTGGCGGAAAAGTGCCCAACACCGGCTTGCGTCTCAACACTGGCCTGCCAAGTGTTGGAGCAAGCTGAGTTGGCGAAATGAGAAACGAGCAAATCTGAGATGCGTATTGGCACTCGACACCACACGCAGGAGAGGCTGCGCCGTCGGCCTACCCGCTCGTTGTCTGTACTGCTCGCGGCTGCATGTTCACTGGCTGCGGCTGCAGGTGCGCCGGCCCCGGCGCATGCCGAGTTCAAGCTCTGCAATGACACTGCGAGCCGTATCGGCGTTGCCATCGGCTATCGCGACAAGGACGGCGCACCGGCGTCCGAAGGCTGGTGGACGATCGCTTCTCAGACCTGCGAAGTGCTGCTCCGCGGTGGCATTCCGAGCCGGCTCATTTATGTGCGCGCAATTGACTATGATCAGGGCGGCGGTTGGAGCGGCACGACGCAGATGTGCACCCGGCAGGACATCTTTGCAGTAAGCGGCGTCCGCGACTGCAAGGCCAACGGATATCAAAGTGAAGGCTTTATGGAGGTCGACACCGGCGGTTCCAAGCAATGGACCATCAGGTTGTCGGATCCGGAAAAACAGGGGGAAACGGGGCAATGAGACGCAATCGACGGGTGAAGGTGGTCGCGACAATCGGGCCGGCATCCGAATCCCCTGAGATGCTGGAGCAGCTGTTTGACGCCGGAGTCGACGTGTTCCGGATCAACATGAGCCACGCCAGCCATGAATTGGCCGGCGAGCTGCACGAGCGCGTGCGGGAGATCTCGGCGCGGCGCCAATACCCCATCGGCATTCTCGGGGATCTTCAGGGGCCGAAGTTCCGCCTTGGCTCGTTCGAGGGCGAGCGCGTCAGCGTCGCCCAGGGCAGCGAGTTCATTTTCGACCGCGTGGAGAAGCCGGGCAGCGCCGAGCGCGTCTTCCTCCCGCATCCGCAGATCTTCGAAGCCGTTGAGCCGGGCCATACCCTGCTCCTGGACGACGGCAAGCTGCGCATGCGCGTCACGACGGCAGGGGCTGACCGGATTGTCGCCGAGGTCCAGATTGGTGGCCCGCTCGCCAGCCGCAAGGGCATCAGTTTGCCCGACACCCTGCTGCCGATCAGCCCGCTGACCGAGAAGGACCATAAAGACCTCCAGTTCCTGCTTGGCATCGGCGTCGACTGGATCGCTCTTTCGTTCGTGCAGCGCGGCCAGGACGTCCTGGAAGCTCGCAAGATCATCGGCGACCGCGCCGCCATCATGGTCAAGGTCGAAAAGCCTCAGGCCATCGATGACCTGAATGCCATCATTGCGGCTGCCGACGGATTCATGGTCGCCCGTGGCGACCTCGGCGTCGAGATGCCGATCGAGAAGGTGCCAGGCCTGCAGAAGAAGATCACGCGCAAGGCCCGCGGCGCTGGCAAGCCCGTGGTCGTTGCCACCCAGATGCTGGAGAGCATGATTACCAGCCCGGTGCCGACGCGTGCCGAAGTCTCCGACGTGGCGACCGCCGTCTTCGAAGGTGCCGATGCTGTCATGTTGTCGGCGGAATCGGCGGTCGGCAAGTACCCGATCGAGGCCATCGAAATGATGAATCGCATTGCCGTCGAGGTCGAGAATGACAAGGGCTACGAAGCCATCCTGCATGCTTGGCAGGCCGAGCCCTTGCCCACGCCGGCTGATGCAATCGCTGCCGCTGCCCACGCCATCGCCGATACCGTCCAGCTTGCAGCGATTGTCTGTTACACGGCGACGGGCTCGACGGCTCTGCGCGTCGCCCGCGAACGTCCCGGCCTTCCTGTCATGGGTTTGACCCCGGTCGCCGCGACGGCTCATAAACTTGCGGTTGTCTGGGGGCTGCACTCCGTCGTCGTCGAAAACGATCCGGTGTCCGTGACCGACATGGTCAACCAAGCCTGCCGCATCGCTTTCGATCAGGGATTTGTCAAAGCAGGCGAAGGCATCCTGGTGACAGGCGGCGTGCCGCTCGGTCAGTCCGGCACGACCAACATGATCCGCATCGCGTTCGTCAACGACAAGGGCGAACCGGTGGCATCCGGCTGATGAGCCGGGACCTATGGCCGCGCCCGACCGGCGCGGCTCACCTTGCGGCCCGCTCCAAAGCCGTTAGTATTGTTGGCCAGTTCCGATAATGCGGGCCGGGCCTCGATGGACCAAGCGATTACCCGCAGTCTGGACCGGTCAGCGGCAGCAAAGATCCATGACCCACTCCACGGCGTAAAGACGACATCATCGCCTTGGCAATTACGACAATCCCGGGAAAACGTACGTGAGCAACCGCAGCAAGACCGACGACAAGAAGACCGCGCAGGCCTCCACCTCCGCTGTTGGATCAAGCCTCGCCCGCCCGCCGCGCGCCGAAGCCGAGAAAGCGGTCGAGACTTTGATCCGCTGGGCAGGTGACGATGCCGGCCGCGACGGCTTGCATGAAACGCCGAAACGGGTCGCCAAGGCGTTCGAGGAATGGTTTCGCGGCTACGGCGAAGACCCGGCCAGCATCCTCCAGAAGACCTTCGAGGAAATCGAGGGCTACGACGAGATGATCACGCTTCAGGCCATCCGCTTCGAGAGCCACTGCGAGCATCACATGGCCCCGATCATCGGGCGTGCCTGGGTCGGTTACATACCCAACGGTCGCGTCGTCGGCATTTCGAAGCTGGCCCGCATCGTCGATGTCTACGCCAAGCGTCTTCAGATCCAGGAGAAGATGACGGCGCAGATCGCCAATGTCATCGAGGAAGTGCTGCAGCCGCAAGGCGTCGCTGTCGTCATCAAGGCCGAGCACCATTGCATGACCTCGCGCGGCGTCATGAAGCCGGGAACCGAACTGGTGACGAGCCGCATGCTCGGTTGTTTTCGCGACAGCGCAATCACCCGCCAGGAATTCCTGGCGATGGTCGACTGACCGCATTCGGGGTGCGTCAGGCTTCGCCGGGATAGTCCACGCGCGTCAGATAGAGCCCCGCCGCCGGGGCGACCGGTCCGCAGGCTGGACGGTGGCGGGCGTCGAGTGCGTCGCGCAGATCGTTGGCCGTCCACCGGCCCTCGCCCACGAGTTTTAGCGAGCCCACCATCGAGCGCACCTGATTGTGCAGGAACGAACGCGCCGAGGCCGTGACGTGGATCTCCGCGCCGGCACGCGCGACATGGAGCCTGTCCAGCGTCCGCATCGGCGAGTTGGCTTGGCAGCCTGCTGCACGGAAGGTGGTGAAGTCGTGGTGTCCGACGAGCACTTGCGCAGCCTCGTGCATGGCATACGCATCAAGTTCGATCGTGACCCACCAGACCCGGTCCTTGTCGAGCGTCGGCGGCGCGCGCCGGCTCAGGATACGGTAGAGGTAGTGTCGTGCCGTGGCGCTGAAGCGCGCATCGAAGTCGGGAGCAGCAGCTGCTGCGTCCAGCACCGCGATGGCCACAGGCTTCAGATGAAAGTTCAACGCTTCCCTGAGGCGGTAAGGTTCCCAGGCCTTCGCGAGATCAATATGAGCGACCTGCCCAAGCGCATGCACGCCCGAATCCGTTCGGCCTGCCCCCCGCACCGAGATCGTTTCGCCCGATGCCTTGAAGACTGCCGCGGCGAGATGGTCCTGCACGGCTTCCCCGCCGGCCTGCGACTGCCAGCCGTAGAACGTCGTCCCGTCGTATTCGATGGTCAGTCGGTAGCGCGGCATGGGCGGATCAGTTGAGGGTTGCTGCAAAAGAACGGGCGGCGGCATACGTGGTTACGCAACCGCCCTATCCCTAACTGCTCACCAATGCGATCTCAACGTCCGCGCTGAGTTTGCGACAGCCCACTCAGCGCCCCACCCCAATGTGCCCAATACGGCTGCCGGGAAAAAACGAGCCGCGCCCGTAACCGGCGCCCCCGGAATGTTTATGCTGGTGATAATTGTAGTTGTAGCGTTTCTCGGTAACGGTCGTTTCATTGAACCCGAGCGTTAGTGGCGTCGCACCGCCCGGATTGACGATGACGTGCTTCGTCGGGGGCATTGGCCGGAAAACCCGCACACCTTCCTCGATCGTGACTGTCGCACCGTAGAACGGCCGTGGTTCGATTCGCGTGGTGCGGCCGTCTTGGGCCTGGGCCGGAACGGTGGCGGCGATTGCCAGGGTAGCCGCAACAGCGACGCATAGTAGCTTAGACATGATCTGAGAACTCCAGGACAACGCATTGCTATCGAATGGAGAATAGCAAAGAGAAGACGCAGGCGTTCACACCTTTTCAACCATGCTTAACGCGCCCCCGGCGGGTTTCATTCCTATAGCCGCGCGCCCGGTTCGATGTGCACGCCGCGCAGGAATTCCCTCGCGCTGCAGGCCTTCTTGCCGGCCCTTTGCAGGCTGACAAGCTCGACCGCGCCTGATCCACCGCCACATGCGATAATCAGTGTTTCGCCCGAGGCGATGACTTCGCCGGCCTCGCCTGAAAGATCCGATAGCCGCGATTTGAGTACCTTGACGCGCTCCCACTTGCCCCCGTGCACAATCTCGAACCAGGCCCCCGGGAATGGCGACAGCCCGCGAATTTTATTGTGAACCTCGCGGGCCGGCTTGTCGAAATCGATCCGCGCTTCCGCCTTGTCGATTTTGGCCGCATACGTGATTCCGTCGGCGGGCTGCGGCGTGCAGTCGAGCGAACCGCGTTCGAGTGCAGCCATCGCCCTCACCATCAGCCCGGCGCCCGCTTCCGAGAGACGGTCATGCAACTCGCCGGCCGTCATGTCGGGACCGATGGCGACGCTCTCGGCGAGGCATACAGGTCCTGTGTCCAGCCCTTCGTCCATGCGCATCACGTTGACGGCCGTCTCGGCGTCTCCCGCCATGATAGCCCGCTGGATGGGAGCCGCCCCCCGCCAGCGCGGCAGCGCCGAAGCGTGGCCGTTGAAGCAGCCCTCCCGCGGTGCATGGAGTACGGCCCTTGGCAGGATCAGCCCATAGGCGACAACTACGCCCGCGTCTACTTCAAGCGCCGCGAAGGAAGACTGCTCGCCCACTTCCTTTAGGCTCGACGGATGCCGCACCTCGATCCCCAGTTCGAGTGCGAAAGCATGCACCGGCGAGCGGCGTTCAGCCATGCCGCGTCCGGCGGGCCGGGGAGGCTGCGAATAGACCGCGACGATGTCGTGGCCGGCGCCGATCAGCTCCGATAGCGTCGGAACGGCGAATTCCGGAGTGCCCATGAAAACGATGCGCAATGGGTTAGGGCTCCTTCGCCTCAGTGGCGGAATATGAGGGGGCGCCCCCGGTTTAGTCTACCCGCGCCTGCTTCTTGAATTTGCGGATCACCATGTCGCGTTTCAGCCGTGACATGAAATCGATGATGAGCCTGCCGTCGAGATGATCGAGTTCGTGCTGGATGGCGGTTGCGAGCAGCCCGTTGGCGGCCAGTTCCTGCGGTTCGCCGCGCCGGTCGACGTAGCGCACCACGACATCGCCCGGCCGCTCGATTTCGACGTGAATGCCCGGGATCGACAGACAGCCCTCTTCATGCACCCGTGTCGTATCGCCGAGGCGGACGATCTCCGGATTAGCCATGAAGAATGGCTTCGGCCCTTCCTCTTCGTCGGCAACGTCCAGAACCAGCAGGCGCTTTGGGACACCAACCTGGATGGCGGCTAGGCCAACGCCGGGCGCGTCATACATTGTTTCGAGCATATCGTCCATCAGCTGGCGCACGTCATCGTCGACGCGCTCGATAGGCGTCGAAATCTCCCTTAGGATCGGGTCGGGTATGGTGATGATGTCCAGCTTGCTCATGGCGATGAAATAAGAGCTTCGGGCATAAGGGTCAATCGCCCCGCGCGGAGTTTGCGAGAGGTCGGGCAAGTGCGTGCCAGCCGATGACGGACAGGATCTTGGTGCCCGCCTTGAACGTGCCGCCAATCGTTCCCGAAATCTTGGACGCGCCGATCCGTTTGCGGTAGCGCACCGGCGCTTCCGTGCACCTGAGCCCTTCTTTCGCGGCTTTGACCTGCATCTCGACCGTCCAGCCGTAGTCCCGGTCGGACATGGCGATCTGTTGCAGCGTGCTTGAACGGATGGCGCGGAACGGGCCGAGATCGGTGAAGCGCTCCCCCCAAATGAGGCCGATCAGGCGCGTTGCGAGCCAGTTTCCGAACACCTGCTGCGGCGTCAGGGAGCCGCGTTCGGCGCCGCCCAGTACCCGGGAGCCGACAACCAGATCGGCTTCGCCTGCGATTATCGGATCGACGAGTAGTCCCATGTCGGCTGGAAAATCCGAATAGTCGCCGTCGAGAAACACGACGATGTCGCACGTGGGCAGCGCTGCAATCCCGGCTAGACAGGCCGCCCCGTAGCCGGCTTCGTCTTCGCGCACGACTTGCGCTCCAGCGCGCCGTGCAACCTCGCCCGTGCGGTCCCGCGAGCCGTTGTCGGCAACGACGATCGCATCGACCCAGCCGGGGATCTCCGCGATCACCTTGCCGATCGCGTCTTCCTCGTTGAGCGCCGGGATGACGACGCCGATCAGCTGACCGTTCCGCAAAAAGAATGCCTCCTTGTCCGCGCCGTTCGACTGCAAAGCGTCCTAGTGGCCCGTCGCGCCTAAATCGCATCATAGCCGCAACCTCGTTCGATTTAGGCGCGACATGAGGGCCACTAGCAACATCAATGACTTAG